>ENA-ORXM01001271-ORXM01001271.1-marine-metagenome-genome-assembly--contig:-NODE-1271-length-36176-cov-6.016122_pt1 | contig 36176 bp, 33 predicted proteins | sample MGYA00237867_ERZ511480 | MGnify/ENA primary metagenome ERZ511480 (study PRJEB26309, sample SAMN06266103) | marine metagenome | isolation source: Algal blade | place: United Kingdom:Sidmouth, United... | reverse complement strand
GTGCATCGGCGCTAAGGGCGATCTTACTTTCGACTTCGCCCACTTCGTATTCTAATTGCCAGTCCCCACCTAGAGACTGATGCCCGGTGATATTGTCACTGGCGGCGACGTCCGTTTTGGTCAGTACGGAGATCGATTGAAGCAGCTCTTTACCGGCAACGTCGCCAGCGAAGTCGCAGCCATAAAACAAGATGTCGCCGCCGTCGGAGAATACGTTTGCCCACTGTGCAATTTGACTTTCTTGGGTGGCAAGGCTGGTTGCATCAAGAGTGGCGGAGCCCAATTGCAGCTTTGCTTCGCTACCGTGCGAAATAATATGTACCGCGTCAATTTGGTTAAAATCGAGCAGTGTGTCGCTGATGAGGTCAATACCGTCCAACTGCGAATCGATCACGGTGACTTCAAAGGCACGGTGTTCGTTGCTTTGCTCCAGCAAATCATCAAGCAATTGTTGGTAGTTGGGTGCCGCCGTGTCTACAAATACAAGTTCTAAACGAGCATTTGCGTTGTGCTGTGGGTCGTCAAGCGAAACGGAGGTGGTGTTGTCTTGTTCAGCATGCTCGCTTGTATTGCTTGACGATTCTTGTTGGCTGTCAAAAGCATCAGGCAAAGCGGGGCCGTCGACGTCTAAAGCATCGATCTCAGATAAATCTAAAGCAGCAGTGATGGGGTCTGCTGAAAATAGTAAGCGCGGCTCCAGTGCTTCTACAATGGGGCGCTTTTTCTTGCTTGACATTCGCCTCGACTGATTCCGTTCAGGCGGCTGATAAACCTTCCGCGTCACCCGGTTTGGCGGCAATAAGGTCTATTTATTCAGATGCTTACGCACAAAATAGTATAAAAATATGTGTTGCTGATTAGTCTTTATTTGCTGTGGACTGAGCGTGCAAGATGCTGCAATGGGGTGGGGCAATCAGTTGGCTGCGTGCTGCGTAATTTTTGTTGTGTTTCTATACGGATGATCTTACAAACGATTGCTCAGCCGATGCTGATCGTTCCATCTTCAGTGACCGTGAGTGGTACTGCATCTAGGTGGCAGCCTTGAGCTATGTCGTTTAGCCCTGCGCCACTTTTACTGTCGAACATTGCACCGTGTGCCGAGCACATCAGCTTATCGCCTGAAGCGTTGAGGATAATGTTGCTACGGTAATCGAGAGGCAAATACTGATGCGGGCATGCGTTGACGTAACCGGTGATTTGTTTGTCTGTTAATAAAACAATCAGCGGGAAATTGCCCTTGTGCGATTTAACATGCAGCGTATTGGCGCCTTGTGAGAGTGTGCTGATATGCGTAACAACGCTGCCGCTAACCGGTGCACTTGGGTATTCGGTCCAGTGTGGCAAAATTGCCGCTCCTTTAAAGTAGCGGAGCAGCATATGCCTGCCCCGCAAGTTTGTCGCTTAAGCTGGGCCTAGGAGGCGTCCTGTAAAACGCCGCGGCGTATCTGATCTTCTTCTATTGATTCAAACAGTGCTTTGAAGTTGCCCTCACCAAAACCGTCGTCTCCTTTGCGTTGAATAAACTCAAAAAAGATGGGGCCAATGACTGTCTTAGAAAATATTTGCAATAAAATCCGCGTCTCTCCGCCACCAATCACGCCTTCACCGTCGATCAAAATACCGTGTTTTTTCATGCGCTCCAGTGGTTCGCTGTGGCCCTTCACTCGCATCCTTGACATGTCGTAGTAGGTATCGGGCGGAGCTGGCATAAACTCCATGCCTTGCGCACTGATGGCGTCGGTGCCAGCGTAGATGTCGTCTGAGGCAATTGCGATATGCTGAATGCCTTCGCCTTTGTATTCTTTTAAGTATTCTTCGATTTGGCTGTTTTCATCAGCGCTTTCGTTAATGGGGATACGAATCTTCCCGCACGGTGATGTCAGTGCACGCGATGTCAGGCCTGTCTGCTTGCCCTTGATGTCAAAAAAGCGAATCTCTTTGAAGTTAAACGTCTCCGCGTAGAACTTGTACCAAGTATCCATATTGCCGCGCATAACGTTGTGCGTCAGATGGTCGAGGTAGTAAAAACCGTAGCCCGCTGGCTTCGGGTCTGCTTCGCCAAGCCAGTTGTAGTCTGTGTCAAAACACGATCCCTTAGCACCGTACGTTTCAACTAAATACAACAATGATCCACCGATACCAACAACAGCCGGTGCGTCAAGCGCTTTTCCTTCGCCTGTGTATTCGGTTGCACCTAGTTCGACGGCGCGCTTAAGCGCGTGTTGTGCATCAACCACTCGCCATGCCATGGCTGGCGCGCAAGGACCATGCGCTTCGACAAAGTCAGCCGCGTGGCCAGTGCTCTGGGCATTCAAGAGGTAGTTGATGTTGCCTTGACGGTAGAGCGTGATCTCTTTGCTCTTGTGTTTGGCGACTGGCACAAAGCCCATTTGACGGAACAGTTTGTCCAGCACTTCGGGTTCACGATGTGAAAATTCAACAAATTCAAAACCATCCGTACCGGCGGGGTTGTGCTCGGAAATTTGTGCGCTTGGTGCGTCGTGTGGGAAGGGGCCCATGCTGTTGTCCTCGTGAATGTGTGGCAGTTAATTTAGCACCAGTGCCATGAACAAGGTTTGCGAAATCATGTGTCTGAGGCATATGATATGCATGAAAAACGCATTATATGGAGTAAGTATGCGTGATAATCACATAGATGACTTTGATCGTGCGATATTGAAAGCGCTTCAAGCAGACGCGAGTTTAACCAACGCGCAGTTATCAGAGCGGGTCAACCTATCGCCATCCCAGTGTTCTAGGCGCAGAAACGCACTGGAGTCGATGGGTATTATTCTTGGTTACAGCGCCATTCTCGACGCCGAAGCATTGGGTTTTGGCTTGCGCGCGATCACCCGCGTTAACTTGGTGGGGCATAGCGCGGGCACCGACGAAGACTTCGCCGAATTTTTGAACACACAACCGCAAGTGCGCGCCGCGTATTCGGTTTCGGGCGATGCGGATTACGTGGTTGAAGTGCACGTCAAAGACCTCAATGACTTTGCCGCGTTTGTGCACCAAAAGTTGTTGGTGCACCCAGCCGTTGGGCAAGTGCGTTCCGACATTGTATTAAAGACCACCAAAGAAAAGCGGCATTTGCCGTTGGATTAAACGCTAGTGTGAATGGCGAAGCAAATGTTTCGCCTTATGGCGCTTGGGCCGGCTTCACTAGCCTGGGATGCATTTGAGGTGGGGGCGGTCGCGCCAATTTTGTAGGTAAGCCTTTAGGCTTACAAAGGGGTACGAGGTTTAGAACCTTTGTTCCCTGCATCCAATGGTTGGCCTTGTAGAGTTGGGCCAGCTTCGCGGGCCATGCGTGCGCGGCTTCGCCGTCCACGCCTACGGTTTGCTGTATGGGTGGTTTTGTGTGGGGCGTTGGAATCTTTGGTTGTTCGACAAAATGCTGGTGTGCCACGCCGTAGGATCGCACGGCTGTCAGGCCGCGCGAGCAATGTCGCTTTGGTTCTTATTATATCTCGGTGTTTCACATTGAAGTTTGCTGCGCTGCGCTTCCCGCATTCCGCTTCGCTGCATGGCGGGCTACGGTATGGTGGTATTGGAAATGTGGCCTGTATGGAGCCGAAGGCGGAATGCGGGTTTGCGAAGCAATGTGGTGTTGCTTGCGCTGTTGCTCACAGAGGCAGCGGGCGGTCTTCGGCGATGCTTTCCATGGCGAAGTAGCTGGTGACGGAGTCTAGTTCTACCTTTTCGATTAGGCGTTGGTACACCGAGTCGTAGTGGCCCATGTCGCTGGTGACAACTTTGAGCATGTAGTCGTAGTCGCCTCCTATTCGGAAGAAGTCGACGACTTCGGGCAGGGTTTGCACGTGCTCGCGGAAGGTTTTGAGCCAATCACTGCTGTGGTGTCTGGTGCGCAGCATCACGAAGACCACCAAATCTAGGCCGAGTGCTTTGCGATTGATACGCGCGCGGCTGCCTTGCAGCAAGCCGCTGCTGTTGAGTGCTTGCAAGCGTCGCCAGCAGGCATTCTGAGACAGACCTATGCGATCGGCGATCTCGCGTTGTGATAGAGAGGCATCTTCTTGCAGTGCTCTCAGAATGTTGCGATCAATATTGTCTAGATTTTCTTGTTTCATGTGGTCAATTGACAACCTTTAAGGCCTATATGTGCAAACTATGATAATGATGTTTGACGCTTTATCGGGTCTAATTTCTCGCAACTGGAGAAATTTATGAGTTTGAAGCAATTTAAAGTCGCTTTGGCACAGGAAGATGTTGTTGCAGCCTTGCGCGAGGGGTTGATCGGCGAAGGGGTGATGATTCCTGGTTTTGCCGGTGAGGTGCCGCTGGTCTATGCGGATTTTGTTGCCTCTGGGCGTGCTTTGCAGCAGGTCGAGAGTTATATCGCGACGCAGGTCTTGCCGTACTACGCCAACAGTCACACTGAGGCGTCGTTTTGCGGCGCCTATATGACTAACTTGCGGCGTGAGGCACGCAGTGAAATTGCGCGACTGACCGGAGCCGGTGATGAGTGCTCAGTGGTTTTTGCAGGCTCGGGTGCAACAGCGGGTTTGAACCGATTACTGTCTCTTTTAGGGGTAGAGCAGGCGACAAAGCCGGTGGTTTTTATTGGTCCGTATGAGCATCATTCCAATATTTTGCCGTGGCGCGAGAGTAAGGCCAAAATTGTCGAGATACCCGAAGCTCACGATGGTGGGCCAGATTTGGCGTATTTGCAAAAAGCACTTCAGCAATATCAAGACTCCGACCTACGAATAGGCAGCTTTTCGGTGGCATCTAATGTCACTGGCATAGTGACTGACCCCGACCCGGTAACACGCTTGCTGAAGGCGCACGGTGCGCTGGCCGTTTGGGATTACGCTGGTGGCGGTCCGTATTTGCCCATTGATATGGCGACAGGTACAGATGCAGAAAAAGATGCGGTCGTGGTATCACCGCATAAATTCCCCGGCGGGCCTGGTGCCTCGGGTGTCTTTATCTTGCGTAAGTCCGTGGTTAAGCGACAAACGCCTAGTTGGCCAGGTGGTGGCACGGTGTCGTTTGTATCGCCTTGGTCGCACGAGTACTGCAAAGATATCGCCACTAGAGAAGAAGCCGGCACACCCAATGTGGTGGGAGATATACGCGCAGCGCTGGTGTTTTTGGTCAAGGAGGCGGTGGGGCAGACGACTATCCACGAGCGCGAAACGCAGCTTAATCAGCTGGCGCTTGAGGGCTGGCGTGATAATCCAGCCTTGACCCTTTTGGGTGTGGAGCGAGCGCAACGCCTGCCTATTTTTTCGTTTTTGGTCCATGACAAAAATGGCAAAGCTGTGCATCAGCAATTGTTCACCCGTATGCTCAGTGACATCTACGGCATTCAAGCACGCGGCGGTTGCGCTTGCGCTGGGCCATACGCGCATCGCTTGCTTGGCATTGATCGAGCCGCGTCGCAGTCACTGCACGATGCCTTGCGAGCGGGGGAAGAAATGCTCAAACCTGGCTGGGTGCGGTTGAACTTCAGCTATTTGATGAGCGATGAGAAGGCGCGGTATATTATCGACAGCGTGACTGAACTGGCCGCCAACGTGGACAGCTATATTGACGACTATCAGGTGGACTCAAGTACAGCGCGCTTTAAAGCTAAACGCGAGCAGTTGATTTGATGGCGCTCGATTGGAAGCGATATGCACATAGGTACCATGAGGTAGAAAACCTATATTGAGAACCGAACGGCGCTATTTATCAGTGCAAAGTTCTACATGCCTGGCGCCAAAGAATAGGGTGCGCTCGCTTATACAATTGGGTAGGGTGTTGAACGTGGTGCAAAAGCACCATCACACTCAAATTTCCGCTTGCGGCACAACGTCTTCCGGCCAGCTTAATGACATCACGCTCCGCTTCTCTACGCCAAAACCCTCGCTACCGGATGTTTTTGCAAGCCGCATGCGTTGCCAATCTCGGTGACGGTATTGCCTTGTTAGCATTGCCTTGGTTGGCTTCACTGCTGACCCGCGACGCAGCGCAGATCGCGATGGTGACAGCCGCCCTGCGTTTGCCTTGGCTGTTGTTTTCGATCCCAGCCGGTTTGATGGCAGATCGTTTGGATCGGCGAGCGCTGATGCTTTGGGCCGATGCAATACGGTGCTGTGTGTTGTTGCTGTTGGTGTATCTACTGAGTGAAGTGCAGGGCTTGGATCAGCTCAACACAGGAGAAGCACAGGCGTTGATTTGGGGCTTGACGGCAATAGCGTTTGTGTTGGGCATGGCAGAGGTGCTGAGAGATAACACAGCGCAAACATTTTTGCCGGCATTGGTCAGCGAAAAGCAGCTTGAAAAAGCCAACGGTCAGTTGTGGAGTGCTGAGCAGCTTGTGGGGCAGTTTGTTGGGCCACCACTTGCAGGCTGGTTAATTTTACAGTCTTACGGAAGCCCTTTTCTTGTGAACGCTTTGTGCCTTGCTCTAGCGTGGTATTGGGTCTTTAAAATTCGCCTGCCCGCGTCGACGCCAAGTACTTCGCAGGGCAATATAGGGCAGCAGATTCGCGAGGCATTTGGCTGGCTGTACGGCCATGCGCAGATGTTTCGGTTGGCTGTGATGTTAGGCGTGCTCAACTTTCTTACGGTTGGTGGCCTGACAATACTGCTGTTATTTAGCCAAGATGTGCTGGCTCTAAGTGCAACGCAACATGGCTTTTTACTCACGGCGGGTGCTCTGGGCGGCGTGGTGGGTGGCATGCTCTGCCCCAAAATTATCGAACGCTTGGGCGGCACCCGCAGCGTGCACCTGGCCTTGCTCCTGTTTGGCATGCCTTATCTGGTTATTGCTCTCACCGACAGCGTATTACTAGTGGCCGCAGCCTTGTTTGTAGAAATGTTCGCGGCGTTGTTGTGGAACATTGTGACAGTCTCATTGCGTCAGCGCAGTATTCCTGGCCCTTTGCTTGGCCGAGTGAACAGCGTCTATCGTTTAATAGGTTGGGGCATGATGCCTCTGGGGGCGTTGGCGGCAGGCGCGGTGGTCGAGTTGGCGCAACGTACATTGCCTCAAGAAGGCGCCTTGCGCTTGTACTATGGGTTGGCTTGGGCCGTGTCGTTACTGCTGTTTCTCTACGGCTTGTTCAAGCTTCGCATTGAGCCTCAAACGCAATAAATTCTTGTTTGTAGCGCGATCAAAAGTAAATCAATGGCGGCACTGGAAGTCTCAGTTTATAGAGATCCAGATTCCGACTGATTATTAAGAAACCCGCTCGTGTTAGGTTCTAAATTTAAGCGAGTATTAGCTCAATCACTCATGCTCTGAAGTACGCTGATTAGATCTAAAAAAGTACTCCTTTTAGGCTCAAATTCGGTATGTGACAGTGTTGCTGGTGATGCATGAGATAAAACCGTTTGCCATCAAATTGTAGCGCCCAACGTTGTCTAAAGTCCCCGATGCTCCAGTCGATTCTTGCAAAATATGTCGGTGAAATTTTGGCTCATTTATTAAAGCCTTTTTCATATGGATCGCCGCTTTCCCACGAATAAATACAGGGCTCTGATGTGTTTAGGGAGTTGGCGGTTGAGTAACCCAAGTCCGAAAAAATAAGGAATGCAGGGTGATCAATGAAGTAGCGCAAAGTTCAGAACGTATGCGCACCAGTATTTTGAACTTCTCATTAATTTGTTTGTTTCTAATTATTTCAACAGTTTCTGCCAGCTATCTAGCGGCTCAAGCTGAAAACCGTTATGTCTCCGTTATTACTGCTCGTGAAGCGGAGCGTTTGAGTGAACTGATGCGGGTTCAGTTGACTGTCTACGAAGAAGCTGTGAAAGGTGTAGCCGATGTGCTGCATGTTGATCAGCAATTGAGTGATCGGGATTTCAGTCACCTCAATTACCGAGTGCTGGCGCAAAACCCACCATTGTTAGCGCTAGGTTGGCAGCCCAATATACGCAGCCCTGAGAACGTGCGTATGAGCAGTCTAGATAAAGCTATTGAGCCTGCGTTAGAGCAAGTTTGGCAGTCCGAGCAGTGGCAGCAAGCACTGGATGCGGCGAGCGGAAAAATGCGCTACACCGTCTCTGAGCCGATTGCCTTTTTATCGGAAGGTCGGCAGCAGTATTTGTTTGCTTCAATTGCTCCGCTGGACGCGCCAATATACGCCGGTAACGAAAGCGGCTCGGCAAGAGGCTTTGCTTTTGCCTTGGTGCATGTACAAAAAGCATTGGATCAAACTCTTGCATTTACAGAAAATTTGCCTGCAAAAATTCAAATTTTAGGCAAACAAAAAGCCAACTCACGTCTTGAAATCGCGGCGCTATCGCCTCTCGATAGTGATCTCAGTCAGTTGCACGTCGCTAACGTTCCTGTGATTTGGGGCGACCGAGAGCTCGGGCTTCGATTAACACCGACTGATGAATTTGTCAGTGGAGCTAAAAGCGTGGTGCCTTGGTTGGTGCTATTGCTGGGCTTTGTGATATTGGCTCTGATGGTGCGGCTGTATTATGTGCTGCAAAATATATCTCTTGATCAAAGTGCGAGACTGCGCGCACGAGCCATTGAGATAGACAGCAAGCAGCGAGAAACAGAAGTATTGCTCGATGTAGCACCCGTGGCGATACTTGTATTAGATAAAAATGGTTTGATTGTGGGGCTCAGTAATCAATCTATCGCGTTAGAGCGAAAGAAAAGCATTGGTCAGCGGTTTGAGCTCTTGGCAGAAGCTAGGCTGTTTAAAACCTTGCAGGGGGAAATCGTCTCTGCTCATGATAACCCCACGCTCAGGGCCTTACGCGGTGAGCATATTGTCAATTTGCAGTTAGTTGAGAGCCGTGGAGGGAAAGATAGCTATTATTCTATTAGTGCCAGTCCTGTATATGATAGTAGTGGCCATATCACTGGCGCAGTTAGCGTCAGTAATAATGTCACCGATCTAGTGCAGTCTATTCAAAAGCAATCGTCTATCAACGAGCAACTGGCCTGCTCAAATAGGCGTTTAACGCAGTTTGCCTCTGTGGCCTCCCATGACTTGCAAGAGCCGCTGAGAAAAATATGCAACTTTGCCTCTTTATTGGAGATGGAGATAGGTGATCAGCTTCAAGGTGAGTCTAAGCAATATCTGGGTTATATGCTCGATGGGGCGAATCGTATGAGTGACTTGATTCAGGACATTTTGCAGTATTCTGAAATCACTCCTGGATCGGAAGACTTGAGCTTTGTTGATTTACACGGGGCTATCGATGTTGTCAAAAACGGGTTGTCTGAACAATTAGGGAAAGAGCAGGTGGAGCTAACCGTCACCGGTTCGTTGCCAATTTACACGTCTGAAAAAATGTTACCGCTGTTGCTGGGTAATTTGATCAACAATGCGATCAAGTATCGAAGCGAAAAGCCGCCGCGTATTGATGTTGTTGCTAGCGCCGATTTTGATGGCGTGCTGCTGCGAGTCAGCGACAATGGCATGGGTATTCCCGAAAAAAGCCGTGAAGAAGTATTTTCTATGTTCAAGCGTTTGCACAGCAAAGACAAAATTGCTGGCACCGGAATTGGTTTGTCTATCTGCAAGCAAGTCGTCGAGCTCAGTGGCGGCAGAATTCACATAGAAGAAAGTGAATCGGGCGGCTGTACCTTTGTGATGTACTTTCCCGGGCCGATTGCCAAGGCTGCCTAAGTTCTCGTCGGTGCTTAATCAAAATATGTACACTTTGAGTGTGCTTTGCGCATAAGGCAAGCAGCACTCAGGCTGTATCTCCAGAGCTTTCGCCACAGCTGTGTGCCACTTTGCGCAACGTCAGCTAGGCGAAGCAATTGCTTTCAGTCACACAAGCGTTGCTTGCTGTTACTCCATCTCTAGATCATCAATTACGCTATCTACGCCCGCTTGCGCACAGGACTCATCGATGTCTCCACCTGGCGCGCCACTGACGCCAACGGCCCCAAGTGTTACGCCTGCAGCTTGAATCGGTACGCCACCAGCGCTCATGGTGAGGCCAGGCGTGCGGCCGACGGGACCATTGGCTAGCGAATCGGGCAGTGCGGAAGTGACCGAGGTGAAGTTGACCGCAGCACGCGCTTTGTTTTCACTGATGGTAACAGTGACAGGAGGTGCTATAGAGTCGCGTATCGCGGCCTGTACGGTGCCACTTCTATCTACCACGGTGGCAGTGACTTGGTAGCCTTTTTCACGGCAACTGAGCACGGTGGCTTGCGCTATATGCACGGCTGTTTCCATGGTGAGCTGCTTGAAGGTGAGCGTCAGAGCTTCTTCTGCTTGACCTAGCTGGCTAAATAATAGAGTCGATAACACGAGAGCTTTAGAATGCACGTTTATATCCTTGTGGTTTGTGGTGGTTCTTCGTCTGGCCAGTTGGTAAGTATCCGTCGAGCGTTCCACTTGGCGAAAAAAAACTACACATGAATAAAACATGATTTGTATTAAAATTCCTCAATCATTTTCTTGCTTGTCTCGCATAAGCTTCGAGCTGCTTGCACTTGCATTTGACACAACCCATTGTTGAACGCCTCAAACGGCTTGCCTAAGTGCGATTACTTAATGTGTTTGTAGCGCAGAACGATTGCCAATAAGCTCAGTCTATTGAAGTGATAACTATAAAACTTTGCCAAGGCTGTGAAGTTAGCCGCCTTTACCGCTACCATTAGCGCTATTCTGAATTATGCTGAGTCTCCATGCGACAGCCCTTTGAGTTGGCCATTGGCCTGCGGTATACCCGCTCCAAACGCCGCAACCGTTTTGTGTCCTTTATAAGCTTGATCTCAGTGGTGGGTATCGCGCTGGGCATCACCACACTGATCACCGTGCTATCCGTGATGAACGGATTCCAGACCGAAGTGCGCGAGCGCATTTTGGGTATGGCATCGCACGCGACTGTTACCAAGCGCGATGAACCCATTTTAGAGTGGCAAAAACTCGCAGACGCTGCGCGCGCGCACCCAGAGGTCTTGGGTGCGGCTCCCTATGTGGAGGCGCAAGTGATGTTGGTCAACGGCGGGCAGGTGACCGGCAGTGTTGTGCGTGGGGTTATCCCCGACGAGGAACCTGCGGTCTCGGATATCGTTGATCAAATGGTCGAGGGTAGTCTGAATGAGCTCGATGCGGCACGCTTTAATATTGTGTTGGGTCGAGCCTTGGCGCGGTTTTTAGGGGTGCGCGTTGGAGACAAGGTGACGGTGGTTTCTCCAGAGGCGGGGGTCACGCCGGCGGGGATTACGCCTCGGCTCAAACGATTCACGGTGGTGGGCATATTCGCCACGGGTATGAGCGAATACGACCGCAGCATGGCGATCACCAGTGCGCGCGACGCGGCTGCTTTGATGCGCATGAAAGGCTACACCGGTGTGCGGCTTAAGTTGGACGATATGTTTAAGTCTCGGGAGGTGGCCAGTGATCTGGCGGGCTCTCTCGATGATATTTACTGGGTGAGCGACTGGACCCAGCAGCACCGAAATTTTTTCCGAGCGGTTCAAACAGAAAAAACCATGATGTTTATCATCCTCTCGCTGATTGTGGCGGTGGCGGCTTTTAATATTGTCTCGATGCTGATTATGGTGGTCAACGAGAAACAAGCGGATATCGCGATCTTGCGCACGTTGGGGGCAAGCCCTGGCAGTGTGATGAAAATATTCCTCGTGCAGGGTACGTTGATTGGCTTGTTTGGCACCTTGCTGGGCGTAATTGGCGGTGTCAGTATCGCCAGCAACGTCGAGAGTATAGTGCCGTTTATCGAGAGTCTCTTTGGTACCAAGTTCCTCGACCCCAGTGTGTACGCGATCAACTATTTTCCCTCGGATCTGCAGTTGGCAGATGTGCTTTGGGTCACCGTAATTGCTTTCTTTTTATCGGTGTTTGCCACTTTGTATCCCGCTTGGCGAGCCGCACAGACCGACCCTGTAGAGGCGCTTCGTTATGACTGATTGGGTGATTGAAGCGACTGATTTGCGCCGCCGTTACGACGAGGGCAGCGGGCGTGTGGACGTGCTTAACGGGGTGGATTTGCAAGTTGAGCGAGGAGAGCGCCTCGCCATTATTGGCAGTTCGGGCAGTGGCAAGAGCACGCTCTTGCATTTGCTTGGTGCACTGGACAAACCCACCACTGGCGAGGTGTTGATCGCCGGTGAAAACATCACTGCTATGCGCGCCAAAGCGGCGGGTGATGCGCGCAACCGATTGCTGGGTTTTGTCTATCAGTTTCACCATTTGCTGGCCGAATTTAACGCGCTCGAAAACGTCGCACTGCCGTTGATGATTCGTGGAGAGAAGCCCAAGGCAGCTGAAGAGCGGGCTGAGCACTATTTGAATCGCGTGGGTTTATCAACACGACTGACGCACAAGCCGGGGCAGTTATCGGGTGGTGAGCGTCAGCGCGCAGCAATTGCCCGAGCATTGGTCACCGAGCCTTGTTGTGTACTTGCTGATGAGCCGACGGGCAATTTGGACGACAGCAACTCGGGCATGATTGACGAATTGTTGGCCGAGCTTAGTCAAGACTCAGAAACAGCTTTTGTGGTGGTCACGCATGATATCTCTTTGGCGGCCCGGATGGATCGAACCTTGTTGCTTAAAGATGGTTCGCTCGAGACCTTTGACGCTTAAAGCAGCCGATTGAGTGTAAGCACGACCCGGTGCGTGGCTGCTGCTTAGCGTTGCAACTGCTGATGCAGCTCTTGAGCTTTTTGCACAATGCTGTTGCCAACACCGATGTTTTTTGCCGAACCATTGACTGCGGCGAGCGCGCCTTCCTCGATGGTGCTTAAGCGCGTAATAATGCCCTCAAGCTCATTCACCTGAGCCGTGGACTTGAGCTGTATGTCGCTTACTCTCGCATCGGTTTGGCGAATCAGGTTCTGCAGTGTCTCGCTCATGTCTTGAAGCCCCGTTTCATTAGCGTTCATCTCGTCGATTGCACGCGACATGGTCGTCGAGAAGTTTTGCGTGTCTTGGCGGATTTTGAGCTCTATCTCTGAAATATTGGCTATTTGGCTGTTGATCATCACCGCGTTTTCGCCGGAGCTCATAGCAAGTCGTTTGATCTCGCCTGCCACCACGGCGAAGCCGCGCCCAGCCGCGCCGGCGCGGGCGGATTCAATCGCGGCGTTCAACGCCAGCAGGTTGGTATTGAAGGAAATCTCAGAAATGGTGCTGGCCATGGTGTTTATTTTTTCGAATTCGGTGCTGAAATTTTCTGTTCTCTCAACAAACTCTTTACTCCAAGTTTCCGCCGCTTCAATACTGTTTACAAGTGTGTCAATGTGCTTGTTTAGGTTTTGGTAAGTGGTTTGGATGGATGCTGCGTATTCAAATGTTTCATTGGCGGCGGTGTTTATATTGTCAGCCTCCTGTGCAATTTTCTGTGCGACTTGCTTTGATTCTGTTGTCATTTGTGCGCGTTCTTTGGAAGCGTTGTTGACCGTTTGCGCACTGGAAAACACACTGCTACCCAATTGACCTAATTCTTCGGTTTGCTGTAGCAGGGTTGTAAAACCATTAGACCCATTTGAGTGCGCGCTTTTTTTGCCGCGTAATATGCCTATCTGAAAAACGATAAAACACCCAAGATAAGTGAGCAGAGCAGCATGTAGTGACACACTTTCGTCAGAAAAAAAGAAAGACCATTGGTTGATTACCACAAGTGCTGTGCCCACTAGGAATGTGGTTAACAGGCCACCGGCCCAATCAATGCTAATTGATGAAGCATTGCTTATAGGCAGTTTTGTATATGAGCTCACAGAAGGCCTCAGATTGCTGAATTAATAACGGGCTCTTTAGCACCGCCCATAGATGTAGCAAATTGAAAGCCGCGTTATAAATGTGATAATAAATAAATTACTATTCAATGTTTATTCTGAATGTATAAACACTTAATGGAATGCGTTCAAATAATATTTTTAAAATTGTGTTGTGAGGTTTTATAAAACGATCAGCGAGGGTTTATTGCTGGCTTGTACGTGAGTCCGCTAGGCGGCGTTTCTGGCGTTTGCGCACCACTGAAAAACGCCACAACAGGTTGACCACAACGTAGCCAAGCACAGCCGAGAAAACAGCCATCACGCCGCAGCCTAAAAATAGTGGCTTCCAGAGGGTTCGAAGTACCTCGGCAATGTTGTCCCAGTTCCAGCCCGTAGTGTCGGGTACGTTTTCGCCCAATAACAACAAGCCTAATTTGTAGGCAGCGAAATACATGGGCGGAATGGTGATTGGGTTGGTGACCCACACCAGCGCGGCACTGAGCGGAACATTAGCCCGCACAAAAAGCGCGGTCAGCGCGGCTGTGAGAGTTTGCATCGGCAACGGCAGCCACATCAGCGCTAAACCAACGGCAAAGGCCATGGCGACCGAGCGTCGATTAAAATGGAACAGGTACGGGTCTGCCAACAACGGTGCGAGTCGCTCGCCCCAAGGGTTGCTTTTGAAGTCGCTCTCTGACGGAGCAAATCGTTGGAAGAACTTTCTCACGTGTCCGGAGCCGTATCCCTTTAGGTGTGTATTATAGCGTTATTGTTAACGCCGAGTGGTCGAAGTGTCACGCCGCTGCAGCAGAGCACACATGCGGCGAGCAATTGTAAGCTTAGCGGCTAACTTCGCTGTCGCTTCAACTGTCGCAAACACAGATGATAGTGTCATGACATACATTGCACTATTTGCAGCGGGCGTCTTGCTGGCTGTAGAGCAGCGCAGCCTTTTACCGCCTTTCGCCTTGGCCTTTTTGGCTTTACTGCTATTCGCTGTAGTGTTGTGGCGACAGTCAAAGCCCGCTTACTGGTTTGCTTGTTTTGCGCTGGGCTTCTTGTGGCTCGAAGCGCAGGCACACTGGCGTTTACAAGCAAGATTCCCTCCAGAACTACATCGAGTAGAGCTCCTGTGTGAAGGCCGTGTGCTCAACCCACCAGAGATCAGCGCGCAGCGTTGGCGTTTTGATTTCAGGCTCAGTCGTTGTCTGATTGAGCAGCAATGGCAGGTGATGAATCATCGCACCCGTATCGCTTGGTACCGACCGGCGGCAACACAGCAAGTACCCGCAGGCGGTGAGCTCTGGCAGTTGTCTGTGAAGCTTAAATTGCCGCGTGCGCAGCTAAACCCCACAGGTTTTGACTACGAGACTTGGTTGTTTCAGCGAGGAATTCAAGCAACGGGTTATGTGCGTGCCGCTGAGCAGTGCAAACGTGTGTCCGCTGCAAGTGATTATTCGATGGCGCGTTGGCGAGGCGAGATACGTCAGCGACTCTTGCCTGTGTTGCCTGACGAGGCGAGTGCTGGTGTGATTCCCGCCCTGGTGTTGGCTGATCGCAGCTACATTCCGGCTGACATGTGGCAGCGCTTTCGCGACGCGGGTACAGGGCATTTGCTCGCCATCAGTGGCCTGCATGTTGGTCTGGTAGCGGCGTTTGCTGCGCTCTTGGGTCGTTTGCTGTGGCGTATTGTTGGGCTGCGATATGGCTCTAGAGCTCTTTGGATGGGCATCGCATCGTTAATAGCCGCAACCGCATACGCCGCTCTGGCCGGCTTTGCTCTACCGACTGTCAGAGCACTGTGCATGTTGGCCGTGGCGATTGCCGGTGTGCTGCGTGGTTATCACCGCAGTCTCTTTGATGCGTTGGCTTTTGCGCTGTTGGTGTTGCTAGTGGTAGATCCCTTATCGGTGTTGTCAGCGGGATTCTGGTTGTCGTTTTGTTCGGTGGCCGCTATCGCCGTTGGGTTGCGAGCGCACGCGCATTTAAAAAATTGGCAGCAAGTATTGTGGATAAACGCCGTGATGGGTTTGGTGTTGGCGCCGTTGAGTCATCTGTTGTTTGGGCAGCTGGCGTGGTGGTGTAGCCCTGCCAATCTGGTTGTTGTGCCCGTGTTCAGTTTTGTTGTGGTGCCGCTGAGTTTGTTGGGCACGACGCTCGCCATCGCTGAGTTGCCGGGTGCGCAGCTATTGCTGTGGTGCGCTGCACAGGCTATTGAGTGGTGCGATCAGTGGCAGGCATGGCTGCTAGCGCTGCCAGTGCCTGACTTAACTTTGGTGGGTTGGGCGCCGCTGGGGCTGTTAGTGTTTTCGCTGCTGTTGTTAGCACCGCGCGCGTGGCGCGGTGCATCGGCGTTGATTTTGGCGGCCGTGGTGTTGTTGTCCAGTCCGCGCCAGACGGACTTGGCGCCGGGTGGTTTTAGTGTGACCACTCTCGATGTTGGCCATGGCTTGGCGTTGATGGTCGAAACTCAACAGCATGTTTTGCTGTACGACATGGGGCCAAGCTATGCAAACGGTCGTAGTAGCGGCGACGGTATTGTCGCACCGGCACTTCGAGCGCGGGGCTGGCATGCACCCAGCCGGTTGTTGCTGTCGCACGAGGACGGTGATCACGCCGGAGGCTTGCCGGCTTTACAGCGTTTATACCCAGATGCGCCTTTGATTCGCGGTCGTGAAGGTGGCTGCACGGTTGGCAGGAAGTGGCAGTGGGATGGTGTGGACTTTGAGCTTCTGCATCCTGCGTCTGTGTGGTCCAAGGATAACGATAACTCTTGTGTATTGCGTGTGAGCAGCGCGGCGGGCAGTGCGTTGTTGCCCGGAGATGTGGAGCGGCGTGCGGAACAGCGCATGCTCGATCGTGCGGTCTCGCTGAAGAGCGATTTGCTGCTGGTGCCGCACCATGGCAGTAAAACTTCTAGCACGACGTCTTGGTTGTCGGCAGTCCGCCCAAGTATCGCGGTTATCTCGGTCGCCCGTGATAGTCAGTGGGGCATGCCACACCAACCGGTACTGGAGCGTTTGCAAGGCGTGGGCTCTCGCATCTTGAGCACAGGCGATTTTGGCGCTATTGTCGTTCGCTTTGCTGGGCAGGGTATTGCGCCAGAAGTCGTGTTAACGCGCGAGCAGCGCAGGCGCTTTTGGCACCTGCCTTGAGTATCGAGCGCACTTCGAGGCATTGTCAGCGATAAACAGCTGCTCAATGTCGGCGAGAAGGCCACGCTGAGCTAAGTATATTCGCCAGCCTGTACTAAAATCGTCCATAAGCCTTTGTGCGGCCGCGATTGTCGCTTCGCGCACTTCAACCACGATATTTTGGGAATTTTCCTCTTGTTAGATATTATCCTCGCTGGTGGCTGGTTGATGCTGCCCATAGTGGTCAGCTCGATTGTGGCGCTCGGCATTGTTTTCGAAAGATACTACGTGCTACAAAATAAGCGGGTGGCGCCTGCTGAGACTGCCGAGTTGGCGGAAAAGTGGGCCGTTGCTGGCAAAGTTGACGACGAAAAGCTGATTGACTTACAGCAAGACTCTCCTTTGGGGCGGGTGTTGGCGGCAGGTTTGGCCAACAGCGATTGCTCAAGAGAAGTCATGAAGGATGCCATTGAAGAAGTTGGCCGTGTTGAGGCTCACAACTTGGGGCGTTATTTGAATGCGCTGGGTACCATTGCGGCGATCACTCCGCTGTTGGGTTTGTTGGGTACAGTGGTGGGCATGATCTCCGTTTTTACTACGATCACCACCTCGGGCGTGGGTAACCCTACATCACTGGCGGGCGGTATTTCACAAGCTCTCATGACGACGGCCGCCGGCTTGGTTGTTGCGATTCCTGCGTTGATCTTCTCGCGTTATTTTCAGCGCCGAGTGACGGATCTGGTGGTGGAGATGGAGCAGGGCGCGCTGCGTCTGGTGGAAATCATGAGCAATGGACGGCGTGCTCCGCGACTAACAGCTACGCAGTCCACATCTACGGCCACTAAACCTAAATCAAAGCGTGCAGCACCTTGAAATTTAGAGAGCAAGAGCCCGAGCAAACGGAGCTGAATCTGACACCGCTGATTGATGTGGTGTTTTTGTTGTTGATCTTTTTTATGGTTTCGACCACGTTTCAGAAAGAGTCTGAGATCAAAATTAGTTTGCCGCAAGCCGCTACAGACAAGCAGCCGATTGAGTCGGATAAAATTGAAGTGATGGTCAATGCGTCTGGTCAAATGCACGTGGGTGGGCGCGAGCTCGTCAATAGTCAGCTCACAACCGTGCGCCAAGCCTTGCAACAAGCGGCCAACGGTCGTCGCGACATTCCTTTAGTGATTCGCGCAGACAAAGGCACGCCCTATCAATCCATTGTGACCGTCATGGACGCTGGCTCGCAGATCGGTTTACTTCGCATTTCATTGCCCACACTCCGTGTCCAAGAGTAACTCACGCGCACGCGGCCGGACCGCAGTCGCTGATCTGCCCAGCGGCAAAGAAACCTACAAGCGTCTGCTGGGCTACGCCAAGCCGCACTGGAAGCGCTTGGTGCTGGCCAGTGTGTGTATGGTCGGCTTTGCGCTGACCGACGCAACGTTTGCCGCATTGATGCAGCCGTTGCTGGACGGTGGTTTTCAAGAGGGTAGTGATCGTGCACCTTGGATGGTGCCGGTGGCGGTGTTGGCTCTGTTTTTATTCCGCGGTGTTGCAGGCTTTATATCCACTTATCAAATGGAGTGGGTGGGCGGCCGAGTGATTGCCAAACTGCGCGCTGCACTGTTTGATAAGTACCTCAGCCTACCCACGGCCCACTACGACCAAACAACCGGCGGTGAGTTGATCTCGCGACTCACTTACAACGTGCAAATGGTTTCAAACGCGGCCAGTAAAGCGATCACGGTGTTAATCCGCGATTCCATCACGGTGGTTGCCTTGTTGAGTTTGATGGCTTGGCACTCTTGGCGTTTAACGCTGGCATTTTTGTTGGTGGGGCCTTTGTTGGGCTTGCTTATCACCTACGTCAGCCGCCGGTTCAGGCGCATCAGTCGTAACATTCAGTCGGCCATGGGTGACATGACACACGTGGCGGAAGAGGCCATTGAAGGTCAGCGCGAAGTCAAAGTATTTGGCGGACAGCAGCATGAGCGCGCACGTTTCGAAATCGTCAATGAACGCAATTTCCGTTTAAATTTAAAAGAGACGGCGACGCGTGCTGCCAGCACGCCGCTCATTCATTTTCTTGTGGCCATCGCACTGGCCATAATTATGTATTACGCCAGCTTGCAGGGCACGCAGTCGCATTTGTCGGTCGGCGCTTTTGTTTCGTTTTTGACCGCCATGCTGATGTTGTTTCAGCCTTTGAAAGCGCTGTCTGATTTAAATGCTGTGATACAGCGGGGTATCGCCGCCGGTGAGAGCGTGTTCAGTCTGCTCGATACTCCGTCGGAGCCGGACAGCGGTCAGCAAGAACTCGTGGCCCCAATCACAGGCGTCAGCTACCAAGCGGTGAAGTTTCAATACGCGAGTGCACCGGCTCCTGTGGTTCAGGGTGTGAGCTTTGATATTGGTGCGGGTGAAACGGTTGCTTTAGTGGGTCGCTCTGGCAGCGGTAAAACAACCATCGCGCAGCTGTTGGCGCGGCTGTACGAAATGGACGACGGAGAAATATTGATCAATGGTCAAGATATCCGTCAATACTCGCTCAGTAGTTTGCGCACACAGATTGCTTACGTGGGCCAGCAGGTCACTTTGTTTAACGACACGGTGGCAGCAAATATCGCTTATGGGCTCACGCACATTGGCCCTGATGAAATAGTTAAAGCCGCCAAAGCGGCAAACGCGCACGAGTTTATTAGCCAGATGTCCGACGGCTACGAGACATGGGTAGGGGATAACGGTGTGTTGTTGTCCGGCGGGCAGCGTCAGCGCATCGCGATTGCACGTGCGCTGCTCAAGCAGTGCCCTATTTTAATTCTCGATGAAGCGACGTCCGCACTGGATGCAGAGTCAGAAAGGCTAGTGCAAGACGGGCTGACAAACCTGATGCGCGGCCGCACCACCATGGTCATTGCCCATCGACTCTCCACGATTGAAAATGCCAATCGCATATTGGTGTTGGATAAGGGGGCGTTGTTGGAGTCTGGTACACACCAAGAGTTGCTGGCGAAAGGTGGTCACTACGCCAAGCTGCACGGCTTGCAGTTTTCTGATGGAGCCAGCAACTAAGTGAAAGCGCCGGCGCACTGGAATAGTCGCAACGCCCTAGCGCTCTCTTTGCTGCCCCTTGCTTGGCTGTTTGCTGGCATCGGTTATCTGCGTCGCGCTGCTTATAATCGCGGCTGGCTGGCATCGACACACGCTGGTGTCACCACGGTCATTGTCGGCAACATCAATGTCGGCGGCAGCGGAAAATCTCCGCTGCTGATTTCACTGGTCAAGCTGTTGCGCCGTCAAGGTCTGACGGTGGGGGTGGTGTCGCGTGGCTACGGTGGCAGTGATATCGCGAGCCCGCAGTGGGTTGTTCCCGATAGCTCACCTGCTGCTGTGGGCGATGAAGCGGTGATGCTGGCGCGTCGATGCGAGTGCCCTGTGGTTGTTTGTGCCAGCCGTGTTGCCGCGGCTGCTGCTCTATTAGAGCGCGAAACCGTAGACGTCCTGCTCAGTGATGACGGCTTGCAACACTATGCCCTGCGCCGCGATATAGAGATCGCCGTGGTCGACACCGAGCGTGGTTTGGGCAATGGTTGGCTGATGCCGGCCGGGCCATTGCGTGAGCCTAGCTGGCGCTTGGACACGGTTGATTTTGTTGTACGCAACGGCGACCCCAGTGGTTTTATGTTGGAGCCTATTGGTCTGCAGGCGGTACGAGGCGCGCAACAACAAAACTTGAGCGCCTACCGAGATCAGCGTGTGCATGCGGTGGCCGGTATTGGCAATCCGCAGCGATTTTTTAAGGCCTTACGTTTGAGCGGTATGGAAATCGTGGAACATGCTTTTGCCGACCACCATCAATTTACCCGCGATGACTTTCAGTTCCACGGAGACCTGCCCATTTTAATGACCGAAAAAGACGCCGTTAAGTGTGCAGGCTTGGGTTTGAAAAATGCGTGGTATGTCCCTGTTGATGCCTTGTTGGCGCGTGATTGGAGCGAGACTTTTAGCCGTCTGGTTGTCGATCAGGTAGCACAGTACAATGCGCAAGTTGAAGAGCCTACTACCGAAGCCGATGAGCAGCGATCCCGCGATGAGCAATAAGTTTAAAATAGTCATTCCAGCACGCTACGGTGCCAGTCGTCTGCCGGGCAAGCCGCTGAGTGATGTTGCGGGCAAGCCTATGGTGGAATGGGTCTGGCGCTGTGCTGCAGAGGCCGAGCCAGAAGAGCTTTTGGTCGCAACTGATGATGAGCGAATCCGTGACGTTTGTGTGGGTTTTGGGGCTGAAGTGGTGATGACCAGCCCGGAGCACCCGAGTGGCACTGATCGATTGGCAGAGGTAGCGCAGTTGCGCCAGTGGGCCGATGACGTTGTGGTGGTCAATTTGCAAGGGGACGAGCCCTTGACCCCGGCGGCTAATATTCATCGATTAGTGGCTGCCTGTGTGCAACACCCAGAAGCGGCAATGGCGACTTTGTGTGAGCCATTGCATCCTGACGAATTCAGCAATCCCAATGCGGTCAAGCTGGTACGTGATAAGCGCGGCTTTGCTCTGTATTTCAGTCGCGCCAATATTCCTTTCCCGCGAGATGGTGTCACGCCTGATGCTCAGCGGCATATCGGTTTGTACGCCTACCGTGGTGGTTTTTTACGACGATTTTTACAGATGGAAGTCAGCCCGCTAGAGGGTATAGAGCGCTTAGAGCAGTTGCGCGCTCTTTGGCACGGTGAGCGAATATTTGTTGCCGATGCGGCAGAGGCGATGGGGCCGGGTATTGATACACCTGAAGACCTCGTGCGCGTCACCAAAATTTTGCAGGCAAAGCAGTGATGAAAAAAACTTGGACGGTTCACGCCAAGGAGAAGCTCTACGAGGGCTTTTTTAAGTGTTTTCGTTTTCGTTTTAGTCACGCCTTGTACGCAGGTGGCGACAGTCCGCAGATAGATCGTGAGGTACAACTGCGTGGCGAAGCCGCTGGCGTGCTGATTTGGGATCCTGCGCGCGATGAGTTTTTATTGATCGAGCAGATTCGCGCAGGTGCTTTTGCTGAAGAGAATGGGCCTTGGCTCACAGAAATCGTGGCGGGCATGGTCGGTGAGGGCGAAGTGCCAGAAGAAGTCGTGCGCCGCGAGGCATTAGAAGAGGCAAGCGTAGAGCTGCACGACACGGTGCCTATGCTGCGTTATATGCCAAGTCCGGGTGGTTCGGACGAGGGCTTGCATCTGTTTTTAGCTCGTGCTGACCTAAAACAGGCCGGTGGCATATTTGGCTTGGCCGAAGAGGGCGAAGATATTCGCGCTTTTACCGTATCCACCAGCGAAGCCCTGGATATGCTCGCCCGCGGTGAGATTCATAACAGCATGACGGTTATAGCACTGCAATGGTGGCAGTTGCATCACAGCGAGCTCGCTTGGCGCTGACAACAGGTGAGTGAGCCTATGTGCTGCTCAATTGGCTTGGCAAAAAAGCAGCAGCACCTCGCCTTTGCCTTACTCTAGTGGCCGCCAAAAAACACTAGTGCATGTACAAGCCACCGTTAACATACATATCTGCACCAGTGATGTAGCCAGATTCCTGAGCCGCCAAAAACACCACCACACGGGCGATTTCCCATGGCTCACCCAAGCGACCGACGGGCACTTCCGAGGTGATACTTTCGATAACTTCAGGCTTCATCGCCATGACCATTTCGGTGCCTACGTAGCCAGGTGAAATAGAGTTGACGGTGACACCCTTGCGCGCACCTTCCTGCGCAGCGGCCATGGTAAAACCGTGCACGCCCGCTTTCGCGGCTGAATAATTGCCCTGTCCAAACTGCCCGCGTTGCCCATTGACTGAAGAAATATTGATGATGCGACCGTAGCCACGCTCCATCATGCCTTCGAAGACTTGCTTGCTCATGTAGAACACGCTGTTTAGGTTGGTCGACAGCACCGCATCCCACTTCTCTTTGCTGAGTCGCTTCAGTGTGGCGTCACGCGTGATGCCGGCGTTGTTGACCAGCACATCCACAGGGCCGTGCTCTGCTTCGATTTCAGCCACCATGCGGGCGCAGTCTTCAAAGTCAGAAACATCTCCCTCTGCAATCGAAAAATTATAGCCTTCGCTGAGTTGCTGTTGTTGCCACTGCAGCGCTTGCTCACCGAGACCAGTGAAGTAATTAGCGACAACCGAGTGGCCTGCATCGCTGAGCGCACGGCACATTGCTGTGCCCAATCCACCGGTACCACCAGTAACAAGTGCAAGAGTGTTTGGCATGGAGAGGAGTCCTTTGGAAATTTGAATGGTTGAAGCTTTTAGCCGTCAACAAAAAAACAGGCGCGAACACAGGGGTCATGTAGAAGGGGAGTCGCTAGGTGCTTGCTCAGCACGGCAACGATTCAGGCGCTCACGGTTGTCGTATGGCGCTCTGGTCTTCAGCAAGATCACGATGGTGTGATTCTAAAAAAGCTTCGTGGGAAGTGTAGGCTTTAAACAAAAATGGCGGACAGATGTGCCCGCCATCACCTACATCACTGCGAAAGTGATTTAGGCTTTCTCGACGGTCAGTGCGACGCCTTGTCCGCCACCGATACACAGTGTGGCTAGGCCTTTTTTGACGTCGTCTTTTTTGGCCATGCTGTGCAGCAGGCTAACCAGCACACGACAGCCTGACGCACCGATGGGGTGGCCCAGTGCGATTGCACCGCCGTTGATGTTAACTTTGCTGGTGTCCCAGCCGAGTTCGCGGTTGACCGAAATTGACTGAGCAGCAAACGCTTCGTTGGATTCAACCAAATCCAAGTCGTCTACCGTCCAACCCGCTTTTTCGAGTGCTTTTTTGCTGGCGGGGATTGGGCCTGTGCCCATGATCGCTGGGTCTACACCGGCTGCTGCGTAACCTGTGATGGTCACCAGTGGTGTCAAGCCAAGCTCTTTGGCTTTTTCTGCGCTCATCACCAATACGGCGGCGGCGCCGTCGTTCAGGCCAGAGGCGTTGCCAGCGGTGACACTGCCTTCTTTGGCGAAAGCGGGGCGCATTTTAGCCAGTGATTCTTCGCTGGTGTCGGCGCGCAAGTGCTCATCCGTATCAAAGACAACAGGGTCGCCACGACGCTGAGGGATAGTCACAGGGCAGATTTCGTCTTTAAACAGGCCAGCTTCGATAGCGGCTGCAGCGCGTTGCTGTGACTGCAGGGCAAAAGCGTCTTGCTCGGCGCGATCGATGCCAAATTTGTCGGCAATGTTTTCGGCTGTTTGGCCCATGTGGTAGTTGTTGAATGCGCACCAGAGTCCGTCTTGGATCATGGTGTCGACCAGTTGCCAGTTGCCCATACGCTGACCTGTGCGTGAACCAGGAAGCACGTGTGCTGAGGCTGACATGTTTTCTTGGCCGCCAGCGATGATGATATCGGCATCGCCCAAGCGAATAGCTTGTGCTGCAAGGCTCACGGCTTTCAGTCCGCTGCCGCAAACCTTATTTATGGTCAGTGCAGGAGTTGTCTCTGGAAGGCCAGCTTGTATTGAGGCTTGGCGGGCGGTGTTTTGTCCTTCGCCGGCTGTTAGAACATGGCCGAAGATCAGCTCGTCTACTTGCGTGGCGGCTACGCCTGTTTCTTCTAGCAGTGCCTTGATAACGGTAGCACCCAGAGCAGTGGCGGGTACGCCTGCGAGGCTGCCCATGTATTTTCCAATGGCTGTACGTTTTGCGGCGACGATTACTGCATCTCTCATCTTATTATCCTTTTCAAGTGCGCATATTTTTATGTTTGTGCACCGCAATATATCGAGTGCGACAGTGCATTTCAACTGTTGCACTTAGGTGAGATTGGTGCTCGCTGGTGTACATCATGCTTGGCTACATGTCAGGTGTTCCTTTTAACAGGACAATTTGGTGAGGAAGTCGAGCGTTTCAGCTCTTAACTTACTTGCTCTAAGCGTAGGCACGCGTCATTGAATAACTTGTTGCAACATTGTCGAGTAACGTCTTACAACGCGGTGCAAGCCGCGTTGTTGTTGACTGTGTACGTGGTTTTTTTATTGATCGCGACAGGTGTTTTACAAATTGATGCAGGCTTTGGTGCGCAGATTCAAACACGCGAAATTTCGGGCAATGTACCGCTTGTTTCGGTGAGTTTTGGCTCCATGAGCTTGCTGCCGTACGAAGGCTCTGCGGATAATTTTGGCGGCGGGCTGTGGAGTGTGCAGCTTGCGCTGTTGCTGCTGGTGCTGTGTCTGCCTGCTTGTAACGTCTTTGCTGCTCTAGCTATATCTGCATTGGCGGCCCTAGTGGTCGTGATCGCTTCTTGGCTGGCGGGTGGTGACCTGAGAATGTCGCTGGTGTCCTACGGTTGGTTTTCAGTGGTGGTGTATTTGGCATTGGTGTCGCTGGTTAATGTCATTGAGCAAATGCTGGCTCACGAGCGCATGTGGAAGGCCTTTAAGCAATACGTGCCACCTGCGGTAGCCAAGCAGTACAGCGCGCAGCAAGAGCACAAACAAATAGGCAATGAGTCCCGCGAATTGACTATTTTATTCTGCGATATTCATGGGTTTTCTAGTCTATCTGAGCAGCTGGAGCCGGCTCGGCTGAGTCATCTGCTCAACCGTTATTTTGATATGGTCTCGGAAGTTATCGTCAACCACAACGGCACCATCGATAAGTTCATGGGGGATGCGGTGATGGCCTTTTGGGGTGCGCCCAATGCAATGGACGATCATGCCGAGAGCGCGGTGTTAGCAGCGATTGAGATTCAGCAGAAAATTAACGAACTGGCGCGCGACTGGCGCTTGGCGCAGTTGCCAAGTGTGAAGGTTGGGGTAGGTGTAGCCACTGGGCCCAGTTTTGTCGGTCACCTCGGCTCTCGTCATCGCATGTCGTATACGGTGATTGGCGATACGGTCAACACGGCGCAACGATTAGAAAAAGCCACGCGAGAGTACAAGGTGCCGATTATCGTCTCACAGGCGACGGCAGCACAGGCGAGTAGTATCAGCTGTCGCAAGTTGGACATTATGCAAGTCAGCGGCAAGCATCAGTTCCTGACTGTGTTTGAGCCTTTGTGTCTGCGTACGCAGGTGGATGAAGAATTGGGCGCAGAGCTAGAGCGCCATCATCACGCGTTGAAATTTTATCAGCAGAGGCGCTGGGATGAGGCGAGTAAGCTGTTTATGCAGCTGCGAGATTCCAGTGAGAAAACTGAATTCTACGAGGCGTATTTACGCCGTATCGACAAGGCGCAAGAGAGCGAAAGGCCCTCAAACCCCACCGCTGCCAGCGACCGCAAGCAACAAGCCTAATCAGCCGCTCCGCTTGGCGTCAGGCAGCAGGTTCCAGCCGTTGTGCTTATAGACCTCTATAGGGCGATATTCAGCCTTGTAGGACATATTTCCGCAGTTTTCGATCCAATAACCCAAATACACGTAGGGCAACTGGCGCTCTGCGGCTAATTTGATTTGCTGAAGCACGCAGTAGCGACCTAGGTTGCGATGCTGCATATCTGGCTCGAAAAAGGTGTATACCGCCGAGAGTCCATCAAGGCAGTGGTCCGTGACAGCAACTGCCACTAGCTTATCGTCCAGCCTGACTTCTAAAAATTCTGTGTGGCACCAGCGGCTGATCAAAAATTCAGAGAACTGTTCTGGTTTGGTGTCAGACATCTCGGACTCCGCATGCCGAGCCTTGAGGTAGCGGCTAAACAATACGTAGTACTCGTGTCGATATTGCGCGGCTTGTACGCTGACAGTCAGGTCTTCGTTTGCGCGCAGGGTGCGCCGCTGGTTGCGGTTGGCTTTGTGTTGCTGGCTTCTTACCCGAGCTGGTACGCATGCATTGCAGTTGTGGCAATGCGGGCGGTAAACGTGATCACCGCTGCGTCGAAACCCTTGCTGAATCAGTTGGCCATAGGTGTTGTTGTCGAGCGGCCACTCGGGGTCTAGCAACAGATTTTGAGCTGTTTTGTTTGGCAAGTAACCACACGGTTGATCTCCAGTGATGAAAAATCTTGGTGAGTTGATGGTCATGCTTAACTTGGTCATAAATCCGCTCGGTCATTTCCACTGGCTGACGGTTTAGTCGATTTGGCACTTAATTGTCGCAGTGCTAATGATAGTCGAGTGGGCCAACTGTGGGATGAATAGCACCGTATTGAACTCTGCGGTCATTTGGCCGCTAAAGAGTGCTATAGCCCATTTTGTTAATTATTGGCAAAGCGCGGCGAGAAGACTGGATATTTTTTATTGATGCTGCTGTACTAGTTCGTTGTTGAAAGTCTTTGTAAGTTTAATTTTAGGACGTCGTAGGCCTCATGGGTAGTTCAAGTAAAGAAGTCGAAACAGCTGATCGTATGGCGGAGATTCTGCCTGCGGGCAATGTCCGTCGTCGGCGCACTTATGGCTTAGCTGCCATCGAGTTGGGGCTGTACCTTGTTACTTGTCACATCATTGTCATGGCGTGGTCGCGCTTTGACGGCCCGCCGGCACTGTTTGGTCTCACCGTCGCGTGCACCTTGTTTGCGGTTAATTTGCTCACGGGTGTGTATCAGCGTTCAGTTTACGTATCACACGCTCGTCGCTTGGTACGCAGCGGCTTGGCGCATGCCGCATCTACCGTGTTGCTCAGTATTGTCTGCGCGCTGTTTGTCGACAACCCAGACGCGTTCTATTATGTTTTGGGTATGTCCTTGTTGTCCTACGTGATCACCAACACCTTACGCCCGGTGTTGGTTGAAGTGATCCGCGCTGGCAACGAAAATGAGCAGCGTCGCCAACCGGCTAAATCAGTTAGTTGATTTACTCGTTGTCACTCTCGATACCGTAGAGCACATCCCGATAACTGAGTAATCGCTGCGCCATGCCAGTGGTCTCAGGATCTATAGCCATTCGTGCTACTTGCCTTTCAAAGTCTTGGCGTGTTGTCGCCACCAAATCCTTGTTTTCTAGCTTTTGGAGCACTTCGGCGCGCCAAGTGTTGCGCTCACTGTCATTGAGGCTTTCGGGCCAATTGCGTGCTCTGTATCTGTACAGCAGTGTTGGCAGCCGGTTGTCATCAAAAAATGCATCAGCAGGTAAGTTGAGCAATGGGGCTGCATCGCAAAAGCTGTTCATCCGTTTTCGATCGGCGTCGCTGAAAAAACCACCACTGTAGAGTTGTAGCTCAGGGTCGTCACTGCCTGGACCTAGATCGCGGTCAAACGCGAGTCGCACCCGCATGGCGATATCGGGGTTGTGCAAAATTTGTTGGCGATGCTCTAGGGCGCGTTGTTGATCGAGCCCTAAGCGATTAGCACTGTCTGCATCTAGTACACCAAGCGGTGCCACAACAGGCGTACGATTAATGTGTACCTGTTTGATTGGAGGGCGCACCGTGCCTTCCGGTAATTCGTCTGATCGTGTGAATAAGCGATGTTGTAGCTGCTCGGTGCTGAGCGATAACCATAGCTCGGGCGGCACGTTGAGGTCACAGACAATGATGCTGTTCTTGTTGCTGGGGTGAGCGGCCAGTGGCATCACGAGGCTGGCGTGTCCTTGTGCCGCAGGCAGCATACCCGAGACGTGTAGGACGGGTTTTTGCTGTTGTACCGACAGCAGTTTGCTGCAAGATGCTTTGTCGCGATTATCGAAGGCAAACTGATACAGTTTTGGCTGGGCTTCACGCAGCATTTTTGCCACGGCAATGGTGGCTCGTACATCGCTGAGAGCATCGTGTGCGTGGCTGTGTTCGAGCTGGTTAGCGGTGCTCAGGTCTTCGAGTTTGTTACTTGCTCGCCCGTCATTGTGCTCCGGCCATTCGATACCCTCGGGCCGCAGCGCTCGGCAGAGTCTTACCACATCGAGGAGGTCCCAACGGCTGCATTGGTTTTGCCATTCACGTGCATAGGGATCACGCAGATTGCGATAAAACAACTGGCGCACAAACTCGTCGTCAAAACGCAAGTTGTTGTAGCCAATCACGCAGGTGCCAGGCGTTGCGAACTCGGCCAAAATAGCGGCGGCAAATTCGTGCTCGCACAGGCCGTCAACACAGTCCAGCGGTGTGACACCTGTGATCTGGCAAGCGATTGGGTCTGGCAAGATGTCCCAGGTAGGCGCGCAGCGCAGGTCAAGGGGCTCTGCAATCGGGTTGAAGTCTAAGTCTGTGCGTATCCCTGCAAACTGGCCGATGCGATCACGTGCGGGGTCTCGACCAAAGGTTTCTAGGTCGTACCAAAAAAGACTAGTCGGTGCATTGGCCATGCGGGCTCCGAGCGAGGTGGTGCTTACTTAACAGAAGGTTGTCCTCGAGGCTGTTTGCTCGAGGGCAGGTGCTACCAGTGCAGATCGTCGGGGACCTTGTAATCCGCGTAGGGGTCTTCTTCGCCACTGACCTGAGGTTGTTCTTTGCTCGGATCATTCACAACAACCAGCCATTGTGGATTGAGCGCAATTAACTGCTCAGCGATTTCTGGTGTTACCAAGTGTGTTTGGCGATTCAGGCGAGTGATCGCCAGCTCGCCGGCGGAGACCTTGTCTAGGTACTCTTGCGTGACAAACAGCTGTCGGATTCGGTCACCCACCACGTAGCTAAACGTCAGCTCGCCGGTGAACTCAGTCACGCTATTTTCTTCGATCAATTTCTTGATCTTGGCTTTGAGTTCACGTTTGGCCGCCATTTCAGCTTCTGCTTTAGCTTCTATCTCGGCAGATTTAGCTGCTTTGTCAGGCTTTTTGGCGGCAGGGCGTCTGCTTGGTTTTTTCTGATCGCGTGGCGGGCCTTTTTTAGCTTGTGCCCCACGATCGGCGCCACCTTTGCCGCCTTTGCCCGAGTTCTGGCGCGGTTTAGGCGCGCGCTTGGGTTTAGGCTTCGCCAGTTCTTCTGCGCGTTCCTCACTGACCAGTCCAGCTCTGATCAATTGCTGTTGTAGCGAATCTGACATCGATCTTTCCAATTTCACGGATTGCCAAGTATAAGGAAAAAACGCCACTTTTTCAGGTGCAGTGCGACATCAAATATTCACATCATGAACTAAGCTCTTCAGTGTTGCTTAAATGTTCGGTTCTGGCAGCCGTTTTTAAGCGGTTGTGCAGTGTCTTTTTTGCAGGTTCTCTCGGGAGTTAAGTGTTTTGGCAGAAGTGGTGCTGATGGTGGGTGGCGTGGACATACAGTCGTTTGAGCTGTTGGAAGGACGGGCGATGATCGGTCGGTCTTCGCGTGCGCACATCCGGCTTAGTGATGACACGGTGAGCGCCAAACACGCCGTTATAGAGATGGTGAGAGATCGTCACGAGGCCAGCAACTGCCAGTTTTACCTGCAGGATTTGTGTTCGACAAACGGCACTCGCATTGAGTTCCAAGACGTGCGCCGAGCGCTGCTGCGTGACGGAGATGTGATTCAAGTGGGTTGGCAGCAACTGCGCTTCGCAAGTCCTGAGCTCTAGCGCGGGTTAAGACCAGATGCGTTGTTTTTCAGCGCGTAAAAACGGTCTGTCTAATCATCCATTGTGGCGACATCTCTGCACCAAACCCTGGTTCATTGCGCCGCTAAAAAATCCAACATCAGCTTATTAAACACAGTGGCTTTTTCCGCATGAGGCCAATGTCCGGTCGAAGCGATAGTCTTGACCTGGGCTGCTGGGAATAAACTCAAAACTGGGTCTTTGTCCTGCGCCTCTATGTAGTCTGAGTTAGCGCCTTTAAGAAACATCACAGGGCCGCAGTAGGTGTTATCGGAAGCTGGCCAGTCGGCAATATGCGGGTATTGCTCGCTCAACGTATTCAGGTTCATGCGCCATGTTGCCGTGCCTTCGTTAAGCAATAAATTTTTTAACAAAAAACTACGCACTGCCAACTCTGGCACCCACTGACTGAGCGCTTGATCTGCATCTCGTCTGCCAGCGAACGTTTGGCCCTGAATCTGGTTTAGTCCGTGCAATATCTCGTCGTGATGCGGCGGATAGGCACGCGGCGCTATGTCCACCACAATCAGTTTGTCCACTAGCTCCGGCCGTGTCAGTGCCAGCTGCATGGCCGTTTTTCCGCCCATGGAATGGCCCAGTACATAACACGATTGAGCAATATTCTGATCAATGTAGTGAGCGACATCTGCCGCCAGCGCCGCGTAGTCGTGGCGTTCGTGGTGTGGCGATTTGCCGTGGTTACGTAAATCCAGTGCGTGCACCTGATAGTGGTCCGCAGCGGTACGAACGGCTGTGCCTAAGTTTTGCCAGCTACCAAAGAGCCCGTGTAAAAACACCATAGGGTGGCCCTCGCCAGAGACGTGCGCGTGTAGGTCGACGGTAGTGATGGCGGAATCGATCAAGTTGGTTTTCTCGTGTTGTATGCAGTTGGAATTAGTTTTCAAGCAATGCGTTCGACTAAAAGCCTGTTAGCAGAGTCAGTGCTGGATAAGCAGCTTGTCCGTGTCTCCACGTATTTCCCTGCTTTGCGCGCGTGCAATTGTATCTGTGCTTAACAGCAGATGCTAAGCTCCAATGAGTAATTGTTGGCTTTTTGAAGGATTGTTGGGCATGAAAATGCGGTTGTTGTGGGTTTTGCTGGCGTTGATGGCATCGACGCTTTTGGCGTCGTTGTTTTGGGGCAAGGTATTGTGGTTATTTGTACTCTGGATCCCTGTTTTGGCGCTGGGTTGGCAAGACGCCACGCAATCACGGCACAGCATACGACGTAACTTCCCTTTTGTGGGTCGGGGTCGTTGGCTAATGGAGTTTGTACGTCCTTTTGTACGGCAATACTTTTTTGAATCAGAAACCAACGGCGCACCGATAAACCGAATGTTCCGTTCGGTAGTGTATCAACGCGCCAAGGGTGACCTTGATACCACGCCGCTAGGCACAAAGCTCGATACCTACCGTGAAGGCTATGAATGGCTGGCTCATTCTTTGGCAGCGCGCCATCCGCACGGAGAAGAGACATCACCGCGTGTGACCATTGGTGAAGTAGCATGCGCAAAGCCCTACAGCGCGAGCGTGTTAAATGTCTCTGCGATGAGCTTTGGAGCACTTAGCCCCAACGCAGTGCGCGCACTAAACGGCGGAGCGCAAAAAGGCGGCTTTGCCCATAACACCGGCGAGGGTGGTCTGAGCCCTTACCATCAAGAAAACGGCGGCGATCTCATCTGGCAAATTGGTACGGGTTATTTTGGCTGTCGTTTGCCCGAAGGTGGCTTTAGCGCAGAGCGATTCGCCGCAAATGCGCAGACAGATCAAGTCAAAATGATCGAGATAAAGCTCTCACAAGGCGCCAAGCCTGGCCATGGCGGAATCTTGCCCGCCGCCAAAAACACTGCAGAAATAGCCGCCATCCGCGGCGTAACAGCCGGTCAAGACGTGCTTTCACCGCCGGTACACAGTGCTTTTGATGATGCTAATTCAATGATGCTGTTTGTAGCCCAGTTAAGAGAGCTCAGCGGTGGCAAGCCCGTGGGTATTAAATTTTGTGTTGGTCAGCCTGCAGAGGTTTTTGGTCTCTGTCAGGCGATGCTAGACACTGGCCATTGGCCCGATTTCATTACGGTCGACGGCGGGGAAGGCGGCACTGGAGCTGCTCCGCTGGAGTTCAGCAATTCAGTGGGCATGCCTTTGCGTGAAGGTTTAGCGTTGGTCGACGACTGCTTACGAGGTTTTGCTCTACGCGATAAAGTCAAAATCATCGCCGCCGGCCGTATGTTCACGGCCTTCCACTTGGCTCGGAACCTCGCTTTGGGTGCCGACGCTTGTTACAGCGCGCGTGGCATGATGTTAGCGCTGGGCTGTGTGCAGTCTCTGCTGTGTAATACCAATGAGTGCCCAACAGGTATTGCGACGCAAGACTTACACCTTGGCGATGGCCTCGTTGTGAGTGATAAACGTGTGCGCGTGGCTCGTTTTCACGGCGAGACCGTAAAGGCGCTTGCGGAGCTCGTGGGTGCAGCCGGATTACATTGTCCCAGTGAACTCAATCGCAACCATGTCTACCGTCGAGTGTCTCAAGCAGGAATAGCGACATTTGCGGATTTGTTTCCGCCGGTGGAACTGGGCAGCTTTCTTGGCACCAATCCGCCAGAACGATACAAGCCGCTACTTGAAAAGAGAGCGGTGGCGTAGCAACGGTGCGTCGCCAATCGGTAGCTAGTTGCGATAAACTTGTATTGTTGACTGACTGGGTGCTTCAGGCTCGATCGACGCATCACTGGCCAAAAGGGCTTCTCGTGACTGTTTAAAGTCACATGTTTACCAATTGTTTTCAGCTTCCACGGCGTTTTTTGTGGAATCAACCTCCCATCGGAGAGCTAAGCACGTGTTTGAATCTTTTTACGGTCGCCTGTCCACTCTGGATAGTCAATGCAAAGACAATCCTCTGGCTGGACGTCGTCTGGGTTTAGAGAAGGAATCGCTGCGTTACGACGAAGACGGTGTGATATCGCAAAGCGATCATCCACGTGCTTTAGGTGCGGCGATGACGCACCCCTTTATCACAACCGATTATGGCGAAGCCTTGATGGAGTTGGTGACTCCTGCCTTTGAGAATTCAAGCGAGACACTGACGTTTTTGCGCGATTTGCATACCTATGTGTACCAGCAGATTGGCACAGAAAACCTCTGGGCTACCAGTATGCCTTGCGTGTTGGCCGGTGAGGACAGTGTTCGCATTGCGGAGTTTGGTAGCAGTAACCTTGGCCGCATGAAAACCATCTATCGGCGTGGTTTGGGGCACCGTTATGGCAAGACCATGCAGGTGATCTCGGGCGTGCATTACAACTACTCTTACCCTGAGCACTTCTGGAAGCGTCTGCAAGGCATGCGCGGCAATCAAGAGCCCTTACAAGACTTTATCAACACTCAATACATGGGGCAGGTGCGTAACCTACAGCGTTACGGTTGGTTGTTGTTGTATTTGTTTGGTGCATCGCCGGCGGTGTGTAAGAGCTTTGTAGGTGACGCACCCACAAAACTACAGCCACTTGATATCGTGACCTTGTTTGAACCCAATGGCACTAGTTTACGCATGGGAGATATCGGCTATCGCAACAAAAAAGACGAGAGTGCCAGCGCCCGCGCCGATTACAACAGTGTTGAAAAGTACGTGGCTAGTTTACGTGCTGCGATCAATAAGCCGCAACCGGAATACGCTGATATAGGCGCTGGAATGGACGACCCATGGCAGCAACTCAACAGCAATTTGCTACAAATAGAAAACGAGTACTACAGTACCACGCGGCCTAAGCAAATCACGCAAGGACTCGAAAAGCCAAGCACAGCACTCGCACGTCGAGGGATCGCCTACGTCGAGTTACGTTCGCTGGACGTCAACCCTTACGCGGCAGACGGCATCGACGAAAGCACCGTTTTGTTTGTTGAATGCTTTATGCTGTTTTGCCTGTTGCTAGACAGTCCGGCAATCAGCGCCGACGAGCGCAGCCTTATCGACAGTAACTTTTTGGCTGTGGCGCACAATGGCCGCGACGTCGATCAGCAGTTGCATTTTGCCGACGGTAGCTCGCAGTCGGTGATGGCTGCGGCGAAAGCTTTAGTGGTGGCGTGTTCGAGTGTCGCGGACACCTTAGATTGCAGCGAGAGCAAGGGAAAATACAAGCGTGCAGTGGAATCGCAGATGGTTTGTGTGGACGACCCTGAAATGACACTGTCCGGCCGAATCCTTTCGGACATGCGTGCTAACGATGAAAGTTTTTTCGAGTTCGCCGAACGGCTGTCCGTCACGCATCGCGAGGCGCACTTGGCGCGTACGCTCGATCCGGCCCGTAAACAGGAGTGGGATGATCTGGCTGCAGAGTCGCTGAAAAAAGTCGCGGCCATGGATGCTGAGTCGCAAGTTCCCTTTGAACAATTTATCGCCGATTACATGGCGAGTGAATAGCGAGCGGATAAGACGATGAGTTTTGAGCGTCAACCTTCATGTCAGGATCCGCAAGAATCCAATGCCTTGATGCCAGTGGCTGAAGCGCGTGAGCGGCTTCGGCAGCGTTTGCGCGTTGTCCAAGAATCTGAAAGCCTGCCACTGCAGGATTGTCTCAACCGTGTGTTGGCAGAACACGTGATATCTCCTATTGATGTGCCCAGTCACACCAATGCCGCGATGGACGGATATGCAATTCAGGCCGCAGACTTGCCCGCCTCAGGTGCCACCACTCAGCTCGATATCGTGGGCGAGTCTTGGGCAGGTAGGCCTTGGACGCGCGTCATGCTCCGTGGACAAGCGGTTAAAATAGCCACGGGTGCGGTGATGCCGGCGGGCAGTGACACAGTTGTGATTGTGGAGCATACACAGCGTGAAGGTGACAAAGTAGAACTCGGCGACGATACATCTCCAGGTCGCAATGTTCGTCACGCTGGTGAAGATTTAAAGCAGGGCGAAGCGGTGTTGTCTGCTGGAACTTGGCTTACGCCCGCAGAAATTGGGCAGTTAGCGTCCTTGGGTTTTGCCCAGGTGCTGGTTAAGCGCCGACTAAAGGTCGCCGTATTTAGCACCGGTGACGAGTTGGTGTCACTGGCAAATAACGAGCACAAGCCACTGGAAGCAGGTCAGGTCTTCGACAGTAATCGCTATACACTTTGTGCGATGCTTCAGCGCTTAGGGGTTGAAGTTATAGACTTAGGCGTTGTCGCTGATAGTGCTGATGCCACGCGCGATGTGTTTCAACGAGCTGCCGACAGTGCCGATGCGGTGGTTAGTTCTGGAGGGGCTTCAGTCTCGGATGCGGATCACGTCAGCCGTACATTGGGTGAATTGGGCGATGTTGCATTTTGGCGGTTGGCCATGCGACCAGGCCGTCCTTTGGCGTGTGGAGATGTGAGTGGTGCGCTGTTTTTTGGGCTGCCCGGTAACCCAGTTGCCGTAATGGTAACTTTCTATCAGTTTGTGCAGCCCGCTTTACGTCATATGATGGGTTGCACGGTTGCAGAACCTCTGTTGTTTAAAGCGCGTAGTACCGCTACGCTGCGTAAATCTGCTGGTCGTGTTGAGTACCAGCGCGGCATACTAGCAATAAATGCCGATGGGCAAATGACGGTAAGTACTACGGGTAAGCAAGGTGCAGGGCGCATCAGCTCTATGACGCGAGCCAACTGTTTTATTGTACTGCCCCCGGAACTTGAGTCAGTAGAGCAAGGGGATTTGCTCGACGTACAGCCTTTTGAAGGTTTGGTTTAACACTATAAATGTGAAATTTATTGATCTCGTTGTCATGGTTGAAGCGTTGATTGGCCAGTTTTATCTTGCAACTCGCACAGATTGCTGCCGAGTTAGCACTGTTTAACGCCTGATGGCATGTTAGTTGTTTGCTTTCTTGCTAAAGCTATAGCTCCATCAAACAAAAATCCCCAAGCGCTGGCTTTGCAGGTCAAAGTGTAGGTGGGTGAGAAATCTAAGTATGAATGCTCGATTACTTTCCTT
>ENA-ORXM01001269-ORXM01001269.1-marine-metagenome-genome-assembly--contig:-NODE-1269-length-36183-cov-3.885338_pt1 | contig 36183 bp, 31 predicted proteins | sample MGYA00237867_ERZ511480 | MGnify/ENA primary metagenome ERZ511480 (study PRJEB26309, sample SAMN06266103) | marine metagenome | isolation source: Algal blade | place: United Kingdom:Sidmouth, United... | reverse complement strand
GTTGGCAGCGAAGGCAAAAGCAGAACAAACTGCGAAATTAGAGGCGGAGTTGGCAGCGAAGGCAAAAGCAGAACAAGCTGCGAAATTAGAGACGGAGTTGGCAGCGAAGGCAAAAGCAGAACAAGCTGCAAAATTAGAAGCAGAGTTGGCAGCCAAAGCGAAAGCAGAACAAGCTGCGAAATTAGAAGCAGAGCTGGCAGCCAAAGTGAAAGCAGAACAAGCTGCAAAATTAGAAGTGGAGCTGGCAGCCAAAGTGAAAGCAGAAAAGCAATTGAAAATAGAAAATGAGCGCTTAGTCAGCACTTATCAATATCATCAAGTTAAAAACAATGAAACTATTTTGCAAATAGCTGCAAAATATGATGTTTCTGTAAGTGACCTTAAAACGTTAAATAATATTTCAAATCAAACCATTCTTCGTAAAGGAATGGAATTGAAAATTAGAAAAAAATAACGCTTTGTTGATCTACTATTCTGAATGATAATTTGTTGTTATCCTTAAGAGAAGAATCAGATAAAAATTAAACATATCTTAATGTAAAAAAGAGGTGCCTTATGGTACCTCTTTTTTATTTTGCAATATAAATTTGAATTTTATTTATTCTTTTTCAAAAAAAGAATTAAATTGGTGTATATCTAATCTTTATAAAAGAAATAGTTTCTTCATCACTACTTTTAACAAAAGCTTTAAAGCCATAAAACGTTAAGGTTAAGGATATTTATAAAAAGATAAGTGGGTTAATTTGATGAAGAACTTATACTAGATAGATGTTATTATTAAAATAGTGTACCCAATATTACGAACTATTATGAGATGTACCCTAATGCTCTTTTGTTTTTGCTGTCTGTTGCTGTCTATTGATCTGCAAGCTCAAGATAAAGTAGAACTGTTTAATAATTTAGAACAGATTGGTGCTTTTCAGACCTTGAACAAGACATTTGATGTAAAGACAGGAGAAGAGCTAATTGTGACTGTCACTCCAATGAAAGGAAAACTAGGAAAATTAGTCATTGATATACCTGGTTCAAATTTTCAGTACGTCAATAAGAAACTAGTTAAACTAGATCGTGAAAGAATTAGAGTAGCTCAATCAGGAACCTACGTTTTTCATTTTGTTAATAGTGATATTAACAAGAAAGAGCTAGATATTAAAATCTACAAACAACGCAGCACTGTTAGTAAAGATACCATCATCTTAGATGACGTTATTTTTTCTTCTTTTAGAGATACGATTAAACGATATAGAGACGATACGATTCCTGTACCTGATTTGGCAGAATATGATTTTGTATTAAGTCCAGCAATGAATTATAGTGCTGTGAGTGATTCTATTATTTTTGAAGAGTTGCTAAAAGATGAAAATACAGAGTACCAGTATGCAGCTTATTGGATTGGAATTGGGGCAGAGTCTTTAGCTGCCTATGAGAAGTTGAAAAATAGCCCTCCACCAAGTTGGGGTATTGTAGGAATCAATGAACCTTTGATGGCTTATGGTTTGGGGGTAACAGATCTTTTACCTCTTAGTTCTTCCTCTATCTCTAGAGATGTGATGTTCAAGTTTATGAATCCTGAGAAGTATAATAATACAGATAAAAAACCAAGATTAACTCGAAAAGATAAGCGAGCGGATTTTTATGGTAGAATTCCAATTAGTAGTGCTAGTAAATACAAAGAGTTATTATTGAGCATTCGAAATTTCAATACCACAACAGGTGTACCTGTGTACATCAAATTTGCTAAATTCAAGTTGGATAGGATTTATTATAACGAATACATTATTAGGGAAAGAGTGCAAGAAGTTTTTAGAGAAAAAACGTTGGAAGTTTTAGCACCAGAAGAAGGATAATAGTTGTACTCAGATGAGCATCCATTTTTCTTAGATTACCAATCCAAAACAAATCCAAAAGTATTCATTTAAACCACAGAATGTGAAACATACTACGGCAACATATTATTTAAGTTATGCTCTTAGTGTATTAATGCTACTGCTACTTTATGTAGAACCCATTCCTGCACAAAAAATTCAAAATCGAGTAAAGTCAGCTGCAAGACGTAAAGCAGCAGAGAAAGTAAACGCCGTCAAATCTACGGGAAGAATGCAGGTAAATACTTCCAAAAGAGCTTTGAAAAATTCTTTAAAAGGAGGCAAGCCTGGGATAGGAACTGGTTCAGAAGCGACTTTAGATGAGTTGATTGATGATAAAGAAACAAGAGAAAGCTTAGTTGATAATACGAATAGAAGCCGTTATGTAGAGTTGTTTGGAGAGTGGACCACGATGCCTAGTGATGCAGAGTTATTGGCTAGAGCAAAACTAAAAGCCATTCAAGATTCTCTAAATAACATTGATCGCAAGTATTTTCGAGTGACAAAGAATATATGGGATGATAGTCGTCCAATGGTTATTTTTGGCTGGCATCCTTACTGGTTGGGTGATATTTATAAAGGCTACGATTATGACTTGTTCAATGTTGTCTCTTATTATTCGTACGATATTAATCCAGAAACTGGTGCGCCTCAGAATTCAGCAGCAATGGCTAATTTTATGACAGGCGAATTTGTAAGCACCGCACAAAATAAAGGATGTAGTGCTTTGTTGTCAGTGAGTTGTCATGGAGAGCAGAATGTAACTCGATTTTTGAGTCAAAATATTCCTGCACAGCAGCGATTTATGGATTCAATTCTTTTTATCTTAGATTCTACTAAGGCGGATGGAATTGAAATTAATTTTGAAGGGGTTAATCCTAATATAAAAGACGAATTTGTTAAGTTCGTACGAATCTTATCAACGACCTTGACAGGTGCAAGAGGAGATACTAATTTTGTATTTTTGAGTGTACCTGCTTATGATCCTGATAATGTTTATAATGTAGCAGAATTACAAGACTTTGTAGATATTTTTGTGGTCAAAGGATTTGATTTTCAAGAGACTCCAGAAGGGTTAAAAAAGATGCCTACGGCTCCATTAAATTATAGTGCTTTAGCCTCTACTCCAGATTTAAGAACCTCTGTAGATAAGTATATTGCTGATTTGGGACCAATTTATAGTGGTCGACTGATTTTGGCACTGCCTTATTATGGCACTCGGTGGGTGACGGATGGTATTACAGAAGAAATACTGGATATGCAAGCAATTACTTATAATGATATTCAATTTGAATTTGTCATGCAAATTGATGATTATCGAAAATATCCTGGAGCAAAGTTGCGATACGATAGTGTGAAGACTTCTTATGTATTCAGTTATTATGATTATTATGGAATTGATACACTATTGGGAGATGTTCCCGCAGATGTAACAATTTATTTTGATGATAGTCTGAGTCTTCAAAAAAAGTATCGTTATTTAATGGATTCAAGATTGGGAGGTGTAGGGGTTCAGTTTATGGGGAATGATGCTGGTTTTAGCCATTTGGAAGATTTACTTTCCAATGAATTTATGGAAATCATTGAACCTCAGAATGAGAAATTAGCAGAGCTGAATGCCAAAAGCAATGCTTTTCGTCAAAACTCTATTTATGTATTAGCAGTGTTGCTATACTTGGCGATTTTTATGGCAATTGGCTTATGTGCAGCATTGTTTAACCGCCAAGTCCGTCAAGCCTTGTTTGATGAAGGACGATTTAGAATTGGATATATGCTTTTCTTTACACTTTTAATGTTATTAGTTGGAGGTTATATGGGCTTGTTTGAAGGAACGACGATGCCATTACTTGTTGGGGTTATTTTTGGTGCTGTTGTAAGTTGGGCGGGCTGGAAATATGTCTCTCAAAAAAAATCATTAACTCCATAATTGACCAAATCGAGGCTGGCGTTAAAGCCCATACTATATTAATACCGAATATGAAACAATCAATAAGAACTCATTTTTTAGCACAATTGATGCTTGGAACCTTGTTCCTCTGTCTTTTTCAAACGAGCCTATTGGGGCAACTTTGGGGCGACCAGTTGGATTCTATAGATCAAGTTCAACTAGAACAAAGACAAGCTTTAAAAGCAACTCCTCCTATTCAAGAACGTGTAGATGACAAAATTAACGAACATCGTTTGTTGATGTTGGCTTACGAGTGGTGGGAATTGCCAACAGATATAGAACAAACGCGTATTGACAAAGCATTAGATAGTCGGTATAAATCTTATAATACCACCCTTGAAAATTCAGAATGGAGAAATAAAAGAGGTGTTTTTTATAGAAGTAATAATAAGATTTCACCCAAACAGAATTTAACGGTAATGGGCTGGCACCCTTACTGGAAAGGAGATACTTATAAAACATACAATTACAGGCTATTAACACATATAGCTTATTACGGCTATGAAATAAATCCATTTACAGGAGGGTATACAAGTTTCGAAGCCATTGAAGATTTTTTGAGCAATGATTTGATCATGACAGCGCATTTGGATACGTGCAAGGTGTTGTTAACGGTTAGCAATAGAGGGTATAATAACAATGAAATTTTCTTTACGAGTGAGCCTGATGTTCAACGTAATTTGATTGACAGTTTAAAGAGTCTTTTGATCCGATCTGGTGCAGATGGAATTGATCTGAATTTTGAAGGCGTTCCAATTACGCAGAAAGCGAACTTCATGGAGTTCGTGAAAAATCTTTCCTTTGCTATTCGAGAAGATAATAACGATTATGTAATTAGTATATCTGTTCCTTTGTACGACAAAGATAATGTTTACGACTTGCCTCAGTTAAAACCTTGGATAGACTTATTTGTCATCAATAGTTTTAACTTTCACATTAAGCCTACAGAATTAAGAGAAGGACCTTTATCTCCTTTAACGGCTGAAGATGCCTCTATAAGAGGAACGGTTTGTTTGTATGAATTGTATACGACTTTAGATGAGTTATTAGCAGTTCCTTATGATATTACAAATGTTGTTTTGGAACATGATGAGGTGTATGAAAGTAGGTTGAGGGATTCTTTGAATTATTATATCCAACGCACCTACAAAAATTTAGAATACGAACCTTACGATATTACAGATATTCTCAATACAATTAAAATTACAAAAGATTTAGAAGGGCGCCCTTTGTGGCAAAACCCACAAATCAATCGTTTGTTGAGAAAAACAAACTGTGTTGGAATGCTTTCGCAATATTATAAAGCAGCTAAAGATAATGAGGAAGTTGGGTTTTTTATTTTCAAACCTAAGCAAGATACCTTGATATTTAAAGAGTTAGATTTGTTTAAGAATATAGCTGTTCAAGCAGAGGTCGATTCTCAACAGATGGATTTGAATAAAATGATTGAACTATTTAAAGCAAAAATAGGATACGATCATATAGGAAGCTTGGTGTTAGGACTTCCTTATCACGGAGCAGTTTGGTATAAAGATCGATCTGGAAATAAAGATTTTGAGGGTTATATGCCTTATAGTGAAGTATTGCGTTTGGCAGAGCGAGGAAATGCTAGTGTAAATTACGATAAAGCAACTCATTCTATGGAAGCAACGGTTCGTGATACTTTGGGAGGAGTGTACAAGATTTATTTTGATAACTCTACTTCTTTAGGTCGGAAATTTGACTTTGCAGTAAATCAAGGTTTAGGAGGTGTTGGTTTGTGGGCTTTGGGAGCAGATTATGCTCATACTGATTTATGGTCAACGATAGAAGAAAGTTTTGTAACGAGAAAAATTTGGAATCAAGAAAAGGGGAAATATACAAGAGTAAGTGTTAATAAAGAGAATAAAATAGGCTATACTATACAATATTTATTGAAGCGATTTAGCCACCTTATTTTTGCGACCTTATTCTTAATTACAATCTTTATTTGTATTAGCTTTTGTTTCTCTGTATTGGATTGGAAAGTACGAGATGTATTGTTCTATAGTGGCGCCTTTCGAATTTTTTACTTAGTCGTCTTTACAATTGTATTATTAGTGGTTGGGAATTGGCTTGGCTGGTTCCAGAATAGGATGATTACATTTGCTATTGGAACAGGCTTGGGTTTGTTATTAACCTGGGTAGCTTCTAATTTAGTAGAAAATAAACACAAAGAGTTGCCTTAGTTTTTTTGATAATTAAGTGCATTCTAAGAAAAGAACGAACCACTATTTTAAAATAAAAAAAAAGAAAAATGGGAAAGGTAATTGCCCGAGAATTTATCTGGTTGTTTGTTGGTCTGATTGCAGCCATACCTCTAGGAATTGTGTTTTTGTGGTTCTTTGGAACAACAAATGAAATAATTAATTTGCCAGAGATTCGAAAGAACTATATCTTTTGGTTATATTTAATTGGTTATCTTACTTCTTTTGTAGGGATTTATATTATTCGTTTTGTGTCAATGGCTCTAAAAACCTTGACGGCTCCAGAAGAGGAATACGAAGAAGAGTAATTGCCTCAGAACGTATGCTATTTTTTAACGTTACTTAGTCTCAATATCTAATGATTCACGACGTAATCGCGGCTATTGCAGGAGAACTTAATCGTTTTTTGCAATCCAAACACAATATTACAGAAGAAAAAGTTGTCATGTCTAGTATTGTCAACTTAGATGGCAGTGTTGCTGTTCAAGAACCGGATAAAATTGTTATGACTTTGGCAAATCTTGAAATGGACAAAAGTCAAAGTAATGTTGGGGGATATACCAAGACATCCAGAGGAGGTTTTCAGAAGTATAACCCAGCTATTAATATTAATGTGACGGTTTTGTTCTCTGCTTACTTTACAAGTGAAAACTATTTGGAAGGACTAAAATTTATTACTTCTGTGATAGCCTTTTTTCAATCTAGAGCAGGAATATTTAATGCTCAAAATACACCAGCAATTAATGGACTTGTAGAAAAGTTGCAAGCAGAATTAATTACTATGGAAACAAGGGATTTAGGTAATTTTTGGGGGATTATGGGGTCCAAGTATTTACCCTCAGTTGTTTACAAAATAAAAACACTTCCAATCAAGCACGATCTAATGTTTCCAGAAATCCCCGTTATCAAAAAAACATAAGAATTTTTGGAAATTTTTATGGATAAAATATTCGGAATTTATAGTGTAGGTTGATAAAAGGCTCCAAAATAGATAGGCTCAATGGCGAAAATAAAAAGAAATAAAAAAGGAAAGTTTCCACAGATGAAATTGGAATTGCTGGCGCAGTTTCAAGAATTGTTAGAGTTAGAAATCAAACATGATTTTTTTCAAGCAGGTCAATTTTCCAGAGGAAAAGTAAAGTTAACGCCAACAGAAGGAACGCTAAAAGAATTGGCTCGCAATGGTTTGCAATATCGTTCTATGGCTAGTGGCTTTTTATTAGGGTATGCTTCTACAGATTCTTATACTCCCGTAGAAGATATCGAAAAGCCCGTTCATCTCTCTGTTTTGTTAGATGTGGAAGACAGCCGATTTTTGAACTATACGGATTTACCTTTTGAGTTTGATGATAATGAAATATTTTATTTTAATAATAAGAGTTTAGAAAAAGAGGATACCGAACACAAGAATTTATCCTTGGATCAATATGTAAGTCCAGAAGATAAGATAGAGATTTGTAGTTCTATGATTATTTATGATTTTGAGGAGGAGCAATATGGTACAGAAGTGCAAGTAGTGAATGCTTTGGAAGAAATTGTTTTTGAAGAAATCCTTGAGGATGGTGCCATTTCTTGTGAAATTAGTTTGTTGGGAGAACCAGAAGGGAAGTATTCTATATTGATTGATGGTCTCGAAGAAAAGTCTTTTTTCTTATACACAGGATTAAAGAAAATCTTTGGTGTGATTGACATTATTATAGACAAAGATGATTTTAGCGATTATGCTTTGTTTGATAGTAATGGTGCTTTGGTGAAGCAAGCTTATAATATCAGATTTGCTACTCGCTCTGTGAGGTGGCAATATGTGTTGATAGAAAATGGAGACAACCAGATGCATAAGGAGCCAATTATTTATGATACTAATAAATCAGAAGGCTATACACCAATGGATTTTGAGGATCCAGAAACAGAGGCTTTAGATGGAGGAAAAGAGATCTACAGAGTATGGTCTTCAGAACGGATTCCTTTTAAAGAAAAACAGCAAGAAAAGTTCAAATTGAAGACAAAAAGAGGAAAAAGTGGAGTGGAGTGGATCGTTCAACTGCCCTGTGCATCGGCACTTGGAAACTTAAAAGTAAATTTATTAGACAAATCTGAGGTTTATTCAGAATTAATAGTATATTTGTAGAGATCATTGCAAATGATATTAGGTTATCATATGGAATGCTAGAATTTAAAACTTATTAAATCAACTAAATTTAAACAAATTTAATCATGGCAAAACAATATGCAACACCCGGTGTGTATATCGAAGAGAAAAGTGCCTTTTCCAACTCTGTAGTTTCTGTAGCAACTGCAGTACCTGCTTTTATTGGGTATACTCAAAAAGCAGCAGCTGGTAAAAAAGATTTGACAAATGTTCCAATGCGAATTACTTCTATGGTGGAGTACATTAGCTATTTTGGTGGAGCACCTGTTACTCAATTTTCTATTGAGGCTGATGACAACAATTACAGCTTAACTGCTGAAGCTGACACGAACTACAACTTGTTCCGCAGTTTGCAATTATTCTTTGCAAATGGAGGTGGTGCTAGTTATATCGTATCTGTTGGTACTTATGGTGGTGGCGTAAAAGCTTCTGCTTTGGTAGGTGCTGAGAATGGTGGTGGTATTACTGCTTTGTTAAAAGAGCAAGAGCCTACATTGTTAGTTGTTCCTGATGCTGTATTGTTAGAAGAAGGAGACTGTGGTTCTGTTCAACAAGCAATGATGAAACATTGTGGTGCGGATACTCGTAGCCGTTTTGCAATTTTGGACGTATGGAATGGTCACCAAGCTAGAACATTGTTAGATGACGATGTTGTAACTGCTGCTCGTACAGCTTATGGTGGAAACTTTTTAGATTTTGGTGCAGCTTATTACCCTTGGGTAAATGCTACTGTTGTAAGTTCTGATGACTTAAGCTACCAAAACATTAGCAATGCTGATGGGCTTATCGATATCTTGAACAGTGAAGTAGATGAAAACGTAGCTGCTGGTTATGTAAAAGAAGAAAAAGGTGACATGATCAAAGAAGAAATTGCTAAAATTTCTGATGATGATGCTAATAGCACTGCTGTAAGTAACTTATTGAAAGCAGTTAGTCCTATTTATAATGATATTTTAGGTCAAATGAAGGAGGCACTTAATGTTCTTCCTCCGTCTGGTGCTATTGCTGGTATTTATGCATTAGTAGATAGTTCTGTGGGTGTCCACAAAGCTCCTGCAAATGTAAGTGTATCTGCAATTACTGGTCCTACAGTAAATGTTACTGCTGAGGAACAAGAAAATTTGAACTTACCATTGAGCGGTAAAGCAGTTAATGCAATTCGCCCATTTGTTGGTAAAGGTACTTTAGTATGGGGTGCTCGTACTCTTGATGGAAACAGTGGAGACTGGAGATACATCAATGTACGTCGTACTATGATTATGTTAGAGCAATCTATTAAGTTTGCATGTGAGCCTTATGTATTCCGTCCAAATGACAGTAATACTTGGTTGGCTGTTAGAACTATGATTTCTAACTTCTTACGTAATCAATGGCAAAGTGGTGCATTGGTAGGAAGCAGTGAAGCTGAGGCTTATGCTGTAGATTGTGGTTTAGGAACTACAATGACTCCTCAAGATGTATTGGATGGCTACATGAAAGTTTCTGTGAAAGTAGCAATCTCTCGCCCTGCCGAGTTTATCGTAATCTCTTTCCAACAAAAAATGCCTGGTGGTGAATAGACTCTAAATAAATAGAGTTTTAACACATCAACGTATTATTTGGTTTTAGTAAAAAAATTTTAAAAAAGATTTAAACTTCATATATTATGAGTGATTATAGTGCACAATCGATCAATCCATTCGAATGGCCGTTAGTTAAATTTTCCTTCCGTGTTACCATTGACGGTCTTCCTGAATTAGGTTTTCAAACGGTTGAGGGATTAGAATCAGAAATTGGTGTAGCTGAGTACCGTATGGGAAACTCTGACTTCCTTTTCAAATCAAAAAGACCAACCTTAGTAACATTTAGTAACGTTACTTTCAAAAAAGGTGAATTCTTGGGAGATGCTAACCTTAAAGATTGGTGGCACATGTATGCTTGGGAGCACCAAACAAACCGTAACGAGCGTAAAGAAATTTTGATTGAGCTTTTAGATGAAGCTGGAGATGTTATGATGACTTGGACACTTTATGGTGCTTTCCCAGTTAAATTTACTCCAACTAGTTTGGATGCTGAAGCTGATTCTGAAGTTGCTTTCGAAGAAATCGAAGTAGCTATTGAGTCTTTCATCTTAGAGAAAGGATCTTAAGAAGAATTAAACTTGTAGGTATTATTATTAGGTTTTTTATTCAAGAATCTAGTATTAATTTAAAACTGCAATTTTAAGTTAATCTTAAAAAAAATGGTTTTTGATTGTCTATGTATCTATTTCTTATGAAATAGTTTTACAATCAAGTGTAATCAAAGACATATAAATAATATTTGCTGACCTAGTGGAATCCATTTTCTGCTAGGTCAGTTTTTTATTTGCATTATTCGAATAAGTTTTGTACTTTAGAGTTGCGTGATTTTTCTAATTTGAATGCCTTTCCAAAATAAGTTTGTATTCATCTAATAAACATCACTTTCTTTGTTTTCAATAGTTTGAAATTCCCTACAATATGGCAAAAAAAGTATCTAATACAAATAATAATAACCCGCACATAAATGCGCAAGGTCTTGGAGATATATCACATTTGAACCCACCTGCAATCGCAAGAAGCGAACCTAAACAAGTGAATACGGGAGGCAATTTAGCATATAACGACTGGCCATTATCCAAGTTTTCTTTTGAAATTAGCATAGGCGGTTTTACTGGCAGTGTGTCTTTTCAAGGAATGGATGGTATGGGAGCTACTATTGCTACAATGAAGTTTCGAGATGGTAATTCTAAGAAGTTTTATGAACAAAGTAGACCTACTTTAACTTCTTATGATCCTGTTACCTTAAAAAAAGGTATGTTCTCAGGAGATACAGATCTTTTTGATTGGTTTACCAACGTATCTCAAGGATCTATGTTTAGCGATATGAGAACAGTCACCATCACTTTATGTGAACTCACAGGAGGAGGACGCTCACATATCTTTACATGGACTTTAGAGAAAGCTTTTGTTACTAAATTTACCCCATCTAACTTAGATGCTGAAGCAGAAGCTGAATTAGCACTTGAAGAAGTAGAGTTGACTTACCAATCGTTCTCTATGAACCCAGGCATACTAAGTGGCAGTCTTGGCAGTCTAATTGGAGGTGCTGTAAGTGCGGTGTCTAAATTTATATAATTTATAGAAATAGGTATGTTTAATCTTTTCTAAATAGTTTTGATGCTTGTAGAAAAGATATAAAAGAGTTGGAACAAATGATTTTTTAATTAAAATCCTTGATTTGAAGACAACAACTATCAAATACGATTTAATATTCAATAAACTATGGACTTATTTTCCACTATAGCTAACTTTGCGAATGAACCAATTCCGAGTTTTTTCTTTGAAGTTTTCTTTTATGAACGCCCAGATTCATTACTTGATTCGCTTTCCGTTACAGCGTCTTTAGCTATGCAAATGGTTGATCCTATAGCAACTGCTTTTTCAGATGTAAGTGGATTAGACATGAGTTTTGCAACAACTCCGTTAAATGAAGCAGGTTGGTCTACTCCAAGACCTTCATTTGATAAAATTAACAATGAGGAGCTTGTTTTACAACGTTATTTAAGACCACGTCATATTGGAATGGGAACCTTTTCTTTAGATCCTACTAGTGAGTGGTGCCAAAAAACCATGCAATCTGCGAAAACATGGGAGGAAAAAATCGAGGTGAAAAATATTATGATTTGCATTTATCACCCAATGATTCAAAATCCTATGCCAATAGGGCCATCTTCCTTTCCTGTTGCTGGGTTTTTAGTCCATGAAGCTTTTCCAACAAGTTGGGGGATTTCTGACTTAAGCTCAACAGGAGGTGATGTGCCAATTAAAGAAACGATTAAGTTTAAGTATACAGAAATTGAACGGTTAAAAATTCTTTAATTTTAACCTAAATCCTTTTCATTGGAAAGAATTTAATCTGCTTTTAAATACCTAAATCAATACTACTATGTCTATTTCAATTAATAAACTGACATTTAATACGAAAATTAATAAAAAAGGCAAGGATGGTACTAAGGGTGCTTCTTCTTCGGGAGGAGGAGGACCTATGCCTAAATTAGAAAAGGAGCAGCTTATTCAAGAATGTCTAGACAGAGTTCGAGATATGATCGAATATGAATTGAGACCTTAAAATCTTTTATGTTAAGGAACATAGATGCTTACTAAACCAATATTCCTTTTAAGGGAATAGAGTAATCTAAAATATCATTAGATTTACTCTTAATTTAAATATCAATAGTTTGTATTAAAAGCGCAACATTTGTTTTTGTGCTCTCATCAATTTGAGAGCATTTAAGAGTAGTTGGACAAAGCAAATAATATAGACTACCAATTATAAAAATAGAATGGCTGATTCTCCTATAAAAAAACTCAAAAGTGGGGTTATTAATCTCGAAGTTACGGTAGATGGTACCAAACTTCCTGATGCAATGTTGGTCTTAGAGACGGAGGTTGTTAAAGAAGTAAATAAAATACCTTATGCTAGAGTGGTTATTTTTGATGGCGATTCTAGAGAACAAACATTTCCTCAAAGTGAGGAAAAAATGTTTGAACCTGGAGGAGAAATTGAAATAAAAGTAGCACATGATCCTACCGCTACTATGGAAACCATTTATAAAGGATTAATTATAGAACATGGAATTAAATTAAATAGAAACGGTTCTTCTTGTTTGATTTTAACCTGTCGTGACGAAGCGCTTGCCTTGACGGTTGGTCGTCGAAACATGATCTTCTATGATCAAACAGATTCTGATATCATTTCTTCAATTATTAGTGATTCGGGGATAAAAGGTACTGCCACTGTTGACTCTACAACAGGAACGCATAAAAAACTAATTCAGTATTATTGTACGAATTGGGATTTTATTCAAGCTAGAGCAGATGCGAATAGTTTGGTCACAATCATCAATGATGGCGAGATTAACATCAAGAAACCAACGGTATCTGAGAAAACGGATATTTCCATTACTTATGGCGTTGATTTGATGGAAATGGATCTTAAAATTGATTCTTCGCATCAATACGAAGAAGTACAAGCTAATTTTTGGGACCATACTGCTCAAGCTGTTGAAAATGTAACAGGTGCGAAACCAACAACAAATAGTCAAGGAGATATTGATAGTGCAAAGCTAGCAGATGTACTCAAACCTAAAGAATTATTACAATCCTCTGCACCAATTACAAAAGATTTTATTCAAGCATGGGCAGATTCTATTTATCAACGAGGGCATTTGTCTAGAATTCGTGGTCGAGTAAAATTTGTAGGCTCCGAAAAAATAGAAGTAGGTAAAGTCGTTGAGTTGGTTGGATTTGGTACAAGATTTAATGGAGACGCTTATATTGGAAAAGTGCGCCATACCATTAAAGATGCTCAATGGTTGACAGAAGTGGAATTAGGGATACCAGAACAAACTCATTTAGAAAAATATCCATCGGCAACTCCTTTGGGAGCTGGTGGTGCTTTGCCAGCTATTAATGGCTTGCAACATGGGGTTGTTATCCAAGTGAATGATGATCCAGATGGTGAATATAGAGTGCTAATCAATATTCCAATTATTGATAATTTGGAAGGTGAAGGGGTCTGGGCGAGAGTTTCTCAATTGTATGCTACAGAAGATTGTGGTATGATTTCTTTTCCAGAAGTAGGAGATGAGGTGATTTTAGGCTTTTTTGATAATGATCCAACTTACCCAGTTATTCTAGGTTCTCTGTACAGCAGTAAACGAATGGTTACGACAGAAGAAAGTCATGACCCTACAGCAGAAAATCACATGAAAGGGCTTTCTTTTAACAAAGGAAAACTGCGCATGGAGTTTTATGATGAACCTGGTGTAAATAGATACAAGGTCTTCACAGAGGACAAAATGATGATTGAAATTGATGACGATAAAGATACAATTACGATTGATGATCCTATTAATAAAAACAACATTTTAATGGATTCGGCAGGGATTACGATGACAGTGGATCAGGATTTAACCATTGATGTGACAGGAGACATAAAAATTACAGCAGGAAAAGGTATTGCAATGGAAGCAACCAACGATATTGAAGGAAAAGGAATGAATGTAAAATTTGAAGCTCAAGTCAATTTTGAGGCAAAAGGTACGGCTGCATTTATGGCAGAAGGGGCACAATTTGAAGTTAAAGGCTCTGGAATGGGAACCGTAGATGGTGGTGGTATGTTGACAGTCAAAGGTGGTATCGTTATGATTAACTAAGAGCACCAACTCTAAATTCATTTTTTAAATACATTAAACTTAAAAATACATAATATGGCACCTCCAGCATCAAGATTAACAGATATGCACGTTTGCCCAGCATCCACAGGACCTGTTCCACATGTTGGTGGTCCAATTGTAGGACCTGGCTGCCCAACAGTAATGATTGGTAAATTACCTGCTGCTCTAGTAGGAGATATGTGCGTTTGCGTAGGTCCACCAGATACAATTGCAATGGGCTCTACAACGGTTTTAATTGGTGGAATGCCCGCCGCCCGTTTAGGGGATACTTGTGCGCATGGGGGGACTATCGTTTTGGGCGAGTTTACCGTTATGATTGGTTAAAAATGTTGCTTTAAGTTAATTCTGAAATTAAAAATCCTCTTTTGGGCTGTGGCTTGAAAGAGGATTTATTTTTAGTTATAAATGTATCACAATGTATCGAAGTGTAACACAATGTAAACAACTGTAACCAAGTTTAAAGAGCTTTTATTTGTATTTGTTTTTTGGAGTGGTTTTTTAGAATTTTTATTATTATATTGTAGGCTATGTGATGTGTGGAGTGCTGTATACTATAACTTTATTCGAAATCCTGTTATAATTATAAACCAATAAGAACACATGAAGAATACGATCTTCCAGAAAAAAATATTTCTTAAAGAGTTAACCTCTTTAGCAAAAGAAATGGCGCTCGTTATCAAGGGGGCGAGTTCAGAAGAAATAAAGGAACATCATACCTCGAAAATGAAAATCAACAGATTATTAAACACTAAAAAATAACAAAATGAAACCAACAACTTTTTTAGACAAATGCAAAGGTATTGCCTTGGTTTGTGCTGCTTTTAGCCTATTGCTCTTTGGTGCTGCTGCACTTGTATATTCTGCTAGCCCTGCTCAAGCTGATGTTGGATCACAGACTACTTATTCTGGAGGGAAATATATGATGAGTTTGCAAGCTGTAATGGATGGAGAACGGATGAATTGGTATATTTTAGTATGGGATACAGAAACAGGTCGCTCAAAATTATACTATGGAAATCAAAAACAAGGGATGGACGCTGCTAATAGCCAGTATAATTTACCATCAAGTCCGTTATGAATAAAAATAAAAGATTAATAATGAAACCCTTTTGGAATTTCCAAGGGCGAGGATAAGTGCATAGTTTTCTCTATCAACAAGGGTTCACACAAACAATTAAAATCCCTCTAAAATAGAGAAAAAAAACTTTTTTAAAAACTTCAAAGTTAAAACGGTCTTATAAAATCGTATGAATATGCAATTTTTTATATCCAGTGAATATATAAATCTATTGGCAGTAATTTTAAAAAAAAATCTAATAATCCTTGAATAATAATCTCGTATATATTGAACTCTTCCTTGAACTTGTTTAGAATTTACGAATATTTCTTATACGTTTTTATTTAATTCTTTAAAATGACCTTTTTTCCGCTCTAGAATTTGATATTTCCTCTCATGTATTTCTGAAAGTGAATATGCCAAAGAAACTCCGTTAATTGAGAACATATTATAAAAAATCGTTAACTCTAAGCAACTTCATTAATTTTGTTTTGGATATTTTTGTTATTCATTAACATAACTATTCAGAATTATACAAGTCATCTACCTAAATTTAAAAAATGGCTACTTTTTATTACTTGAATATTTCACTTATACTTTCTTTTCTTTTTATTATACCAATATCTAAAAACATGAAAAACGCTCAAGACCAAGAATTACACCAAGCCGTACAAAGCAATATTCAAAAAATAAAGGCTATTCAAAAGCATTGTAAGGAAAATAATATAGATTTAAAAACAGTTCTCTCAGAAAAAGAACTGAAACAGTTTTTAGCAGATATTAATTATCTTAAAATTATTGCTCCTGAAATAAAAAATAATTTATTAGAAATTAATGTACCTTCTATAGAAGGGGATCCCAATAATATTGGTAAAGGAGAATTTGTAAAAGTTGCTAGTCTAATATTAAAAGAACTTATTCAAGCTAAAGACCCTTTTAATATTCTTGACGCTAACCTTATTAATAATGGTGCCTATACAATAAATTCTGTTGAATTAGCAAAAAAACTTAGTTCTCTTAAACCTGATACGCCTTTAGGTATTAAATTCATGGAGTTTTTCCAAAATAATATCTCTGCCTGTACAACTGTTAATAAAACGAAAAAAGTTCTAGATGCAATTATCAATAAACTAAATGATAAGAGTTATTTATTAAAACATTATGTTTCGAATCAAGACAAATATAATCAAAGCAATTCTAGCGACGAATTAGGTTTATCAGAAATTTTTGCATCTAGTTTAAGAGGAGATTTTGGAAACTTACAACATAGCATAAAGACTTGTGTTGCTAATGCTATTGATGACCCTAGTTTTAGTTTAAATAAGGAAACAAAAGAAAAAGAAGAATTAAAGAAAGAAAAGGAAGAATTGGAAAGAAAAGAATTCCAAAAAGCTTTTGCTGCTTGGAAAGCAAAGCAAGATGAAATATGCTCTAGTATAATTAGTCATGACACCAAAACAGACTCTGTTTGTAGTATGTCAAAGGCAGCGTTCTTTACAGCCCTAGTCGAAGTTAGTAATGACTGGCAAAAATCTCAGCCACTACTTGCAAAAGAATTAAGGATTAATATCATGGCTGAAATTAAAGAAGACGCTCAAGTAAAAGATTTTGTAAATGCTATGTCTAAAGCACTTTTATCTATTAATACACCAGAGAATTATATTTACAGAAATTGGCAAAAATCTCAAGTAATGCCTTCTTTTAGTGCCTTAAAAACAGCTATCATTACTTCTACAGATGGAACTAGCCCTTACAATTTTATTGGAGAGTATGTTGAGTGGGCTGCTGGAGTTAGTGGAGCTCTTGATAGTCTGAAATTACCACTTAGGCAACAATTTATAATGGACAAATTATTAACTGAATTTGATAAATTACTTTCTAAAAAAGAACTGAATTTTTTTTATCCTACTTTTGAAAGTAAAATAAAAAAAATTGCTGATAAATACCCTTCATTACGAGAAGTAAGTGAAGCTTGGCAAACAACCCTATATGAAGTCGCTATTAAAAGCGATTCTGTGAAATTACATTATGATGCTTTGAGCCATTCAGAAAAACAAAATATCAATAATATTAGTGACACTTTAAATACAATTGCTAGTCTTGATACTATTAAAGCTGCTTTTATTGCTTCTAAAAAACCTTCTGTTAAAAGTCAAAAACTGGCTAAAGGCGAAAATCTAAATCTTACCATTGAGCTAGAAAATGGAACTATATTAAATCATACTATTCAAACTCAAATTGTAAAAATTGATGGTAGGGCTTGTGCTGTTCCAACTGATATATCCTTAGCTGCTTCAAATAAAGATGGGTATACCTTTCAGCAAAAGAATTTTTATGCAAAAGACCCTACTGATTTAGAAGGTAAAGGCTTTGATACTGATTTTGAATTTGAAATTCTTTTTTCTAAAAATAAAGGAACGATAATGAAAGGAACAGAATCTGGTAGTGAATTTAGTGCAGAAGGAGGCGGAGAAAAGAGTAAAACTGATGTTGATATTGATGTCACTAATAATACTTGGACTGCTGAAGGAAGTGTTTTCGTGGTTACTGGTGATTATAGTCATGAAGACGGGCACGAAGTTGGTACAGAAGAGACTACTTCAACATTTCACTCTATAGGCTATGCACAGTCGAGTTCGGATACCAAAGAAAAAACATTAGATAAAGGAATAGAAACAGGCTTTATCCTAGTTAAAGCCTATATTCATTCCTATGATTATGACCCTTCTGGTACATTTATGGTCAATGTTGAAATTCAAACAAAAGGAATTACTTCTCCTAACTTCAAGGGGCAAATACCTAAAAAAACAACTACAACTCAAAAAGAACGCCTACGTTGGGCTAAGTAAAACTACTGCCAACAAGGCGCATATGGTCATGCATGGTTTAGGGAATATTTTACACTTTCGTTCATGTTTCACATCGCAAAATCATAAATTTTGATAATCTTGGTGGGAACAACTCAAACCAAAGCTAAAAGAAGAAGTAAGAAATCGAAAGTCAAAAATTATTATTGAAGGATATGCTAGTCATCCAGGAAGTAATAAATACAATAAAAAAACTTGGTCATGAAAGAGCTAAGAATGTAGCAAAAGTATTAGCTCCAATAATAGGAACAGATGAGTTAGGGAAAGCTATCTGTATATTTCAATGTCAAGGAATAGATGAAGATACTTTTGATCCAAGAAGAGCAGTAAAAATTACGATTGTAAAATTATGAAAATAGCATTAATTGTTTTAGGGATTTCATTAATACTTGGGTGTAATGAGAATCGAAGAGAAACTCAAATAGTTTATAGAATTATTTATAAAGAAAACCCTCTTGCAGTAGAGGATACTATTTTAAATAGATATACAGATACACTTCCAATTTTTGAATATCATTATTCTGACTCCTCGCATATTATGTTGATGGATTGGTTGGATCCTGTTCTCAAGAAATATAGAGATAGTTTAATAAACAAAAAACTACTGGTTCAAAAAAGTTACTTTTTGTCTAAAATTCAATTACAAAATGAAGAGAAGGTATTAAATATTCAAAAATTTAATCAATCAGTGGAAGAAATGCTTTCAATATCTACAGGAACATATCAAGGTATTCCTTCTGTCGTTTTTTCAACTAGTATCGTATCATTGGAAGATACCGATATGGTGGAAGAAGCTTTGGTGATAAAACTTAACCGCTTTATGTATAATGAATAAATGGCAGTCAATAAAGTAGCTGCTTCTATGTTACTTGCAGTTGGTAGAAAATACCTAACCTTAAACTTTACTATGAAAAAGTACAGATTTTTCTCTGATTTGAAGAATACCTACGCAAAATCTGTGACTTTATTTTCAAGAGACCTATTTTTATTATCTTTAGTTTACCACAACATAAACGCATACATTATAAAATAACATTTCATTAAAATCTAAAAGAAACATATTATGGATAAGATAACACAACGCTTCTTCGGTTTGGCGGCGATCATTTTTGCTTTTGCTTTTTTAATTCGTTCTGCTAGCCCTGCTCATGCAGATGTTGGACCTCAGACTACTTATTCGACAGGCAAGTATATGATGAGTTTGCAGGCTGAAATAGGGAGTAATCAAATGAATTGGTATATATTGGTGTGGGATACAGAAACAGGACGTTCAAAGTTTTACTATGGAAATAAAAATGAAGGAATGGGAGCTGCTAACAGTAAATTTCAAATTCCATCAAGCCCACTATAGATAAAAATAAAAGATTAATAATGAAAACCCTTTGGAATTTCCAAAGGGTTTTTTTATTTTTATAAGTGCAGGGTTTCAAAGGAATAAATTCTGTTAATATTTATATGACCTCAACTATTAAACAATATGAGCTTTTTTTCTGGAAGTGACGATGGGATAGCCCGCTTGGTGATTACCTCACATAAAAAATTAGATTGTACGGATGCAGAATCTAGTACTTTTGAGGTACAAATGAATCCAGAAAACGTGGAGTATAGTTTTGGGATTAAGGATCCAGATGGACCTAGTGGTTCTGATAAAAAAACAACAGGTTTATCTGGTACACCAGGCTCATCAGGAGGTCCACCAGCAGTATTTCAAGGCTATAATAAAATAGTACTGGATTTTAAATTCTATGCAGATGCAACAGGAATTGTCCCGATTAAGGAAGCTATGAAAAAACAATTTTATATAGATGATAGTACGCCTTCTATTCGCAAGCACTTAGATTTGTTGCAAAATACAGTGTATGGTTTCGAGCCAGAAATACATGGGCCACCCTATTTAAAATTAGTTTGGGGAAACATTTTTCCAGATACCAGTAATGATAATAAAGAGAAAAAAACGGCTGTATTTAAGGCGACTTTAGAAAGTTGTACGGTGAAGATTGTACTTTTTTCTTTAAAAGGAGAGCCTGTTAAAGCAGAAATTAACTTAAAATTAAAATCAGAAATTGCTCCAGAGGCTCGTCCTATGGGGAATTCTCCAGATATTACCCATCATATTGATATTAATCATGGGGATAAAATGACGATGCACTGTGAACAAATTTATGGTCGTTATGATAGTAAGATTTGCTCGGCAGTAGCAGAGTATAATAATTTGATTGATTGGAATTTGAAACCCAAAGCAAAAATGGTCTTTCCTTCGATTCATTTGTTGAATCAAGAGTATTTGGATCATTATGAGGAAATGGAAATCAAGCCTGTTAATGAGGAATCGGAATATGAGCAAATGGTGGAATTGATTGGAGAGAAAAAAACAAAACAACATTTTAAGGCTTTTCCATTTAAAACAGGGGAAGCTTAGGTTGATTTGAAAAGGTATAAAAATACACCCCCTACAAGAAATAGCAAATTCATAAAAAATGGCAGAAAATAAATCGTTTTTAGGTTCAGGATGGAGTTTTCCTCCACGATTTTTAGACAGTACTGAAGGTTTGGAGCTTTCGCACGATGATCGAGATATTGCAGAATCTATTTATATCTTACTATCGACTACCCCTGGAGAACGTGTGATGAACCCTGGTTATGGTTGCAATTTACACAGTATGGTTTTTTCTTCGGTGACTACCTCGATGAAAACTCGAATGGAAGATTTGATTTCTACGGCTATCTTGTATTATGAACCCAGAATTAATTTGGTGGCGATTAATATAGACGATAAAGACCAATTGGAAGGTAAATTAGAAATTAATATTGTCTACGACATCAAGGGAACCAATTCACGTAAAAATATGGTTTATCCTTTCTACCTAACAGAAGGGACGGACATTTAATTTTGTTCATCTACTTACCTAAGCCTGAGTATATCACGATGATAGATTCAAGGATGAACAAAACAAGTATTGAAGTCAATCAATTCGTACAGGTAACGCTGTAGTAAATTACTAAAATAGTTCTTTACCCAATCAATATCAAGACGATAACATTATGAGCCAAAATAACAATACCCATATATTACACTGGAACGGCGTATCACAAGATGAACGTGTTCTAAAAGCTTTGTTGCCCGATTCTGTTCAAGTGGACGAACGGTCAATTAGTGATATTTTGGCTTTTGCCGCCCAGTTTGCTAAAATTGTACAATATTACAATTTAGAGAATACTAGAGATGGTAATTGGAGCAAGTTTTTTGAGAGAGATGAAACGATCTTTTTGTCAACGATTGTTTCTACAGACTTGCACAAAATAGAGAAAGAGCACAATCGTTTGATTCATATTTTGGACAATGCGCCAAGAGCAGAGGAAAAGCTAGAAGCTTTGGAAGGTTTGATGCAGCAAATTTTGAATTTGGCAAAACAAATTAATGATTGGTATATACATGCGCTGAATATGGATCGTTTGAATATGATGCATTCCTCAGAGTTGGAAAACGAGTTGGAAAATGCGATTAAACAGCAGTTGGCACAAAATCTAATGGACCTACTGATTTATCAGGAAGATTTAGGCTTTAATCCAACAGGTATCTTTAGCGCAGGAGAAATTCGTCAACATTTTCACAACAATTGGTTCAAAAAACACGAACAGATTGGCGCTAGAAATATACTAATTAAAGGGCGTGAATCTGTGGATAAAATTAAAAGTTATACCAAAAAGATACGCATCCAGTTTCGTACGTTTTATAGCGTCACTTCTTATATTTTACAAGTTGCCCCCAAATATTTGATGGCATCACTGACTGGACAGGCAAATCATCGTCCAGATATTGCTTTGTTTATTTCTTTTGCTAAGATGTTTAAGAAATTGCAATATCAAGTGAATACGGTTACAGAAAAGCATTTGGATTTTTATTATTATAATGTCCTAAAGCAACGCCAACAAGGACTTTCTCCTGATCAAGCAAATGTTTATTTTAATGTGGCAACGCATATAGATACGCATTTATTAGAAAAAGGAACCTTAATCACTGCAGGGAAAGACGAACAAGGAGTAGAGCATTTTTATGCAACAGCAGAGGACTTGGTCTTGAATCAAGCAAAAGTAGAATCTATTCATACCTTGTTTGTGAGTAAAAATCCTAAAATTGGTATTGGAAGCTCTTATCGAGTCATTACAAACTTGTACTCGGCAAATACAGCAAATTCTAAAGATGGCGAAGGTGGTCGTTTTATTAATGATGAGGAAAATTGGCCTACTTTTGGACATGAAATTTTGGAATTACCGAAGGATGAACAACAAATGAAGTTTGCAGATATCGGATGGGCAATGGCTTCTCCTATCTTGGAAATGGACGAAGGGCATCGGATTGTAACTATGCACTTCCAATTTGTTCCAAGTACGATGTATACCTTAAATTTATTGATTAAGGATATCAGTATTAACCAAGATATTTCTAGAGAAGATGCTTTTTCTAAAATATTTAAGAACAGTTTAGAGATTTTCTTTACTACAAAGGAAGGTTGGGAAAGTGCCTATACTTGTGAGGTTTTGCCTCCCAATGAGTGGGGCAGCCCTGAAATAACAATTGTAGCGACTTTAACGGCGAATGCGCCAAGTGTTGTTGGTTATGATGTAGAAGTACATGGTGAAGGCTATAATACGAAAGACCCTGTGGTTCGTGTAGTGCATAGAAATGAAGGCTCTTTCTTCTCTTATTCTTTCTTGAAGGAATTGGAAGTACAACGCATAGGATTGGATATAAACGTAAAAGAAATGAAGGGCTTGTCGCTGTCTAGTGACATTGGAACTATCTATCCAAATGTGCCTTTTCAACCCTTTGGACCAATTCCTCAAATGGGTTCTTATTTGATGATTGGAAAAGAAGAAATTTTCAAAAAAGAAATTACAGATTTACAAATTAATATAGAATGGCATGCCTTGCCAGATGACAAAAAAGGCTTTAGAGGGCATTATAAGGACTATGGTTTGGGCATTAAAAATGACCAGTATGAGCTGAAATTAACTGCGCTTTCTGATGGTGTTTTTCATCCTGTAGAAGATGAAATTCCGTTGACGTACAAGATGTTTGAAGCAGATGAAAAGAATCCTAACACGATTCATCACAAAAGAACGATTTGTGAGATTGATGTAGCTGCATTGAACATCAAACCAGACGAAGAATTGGAAATGCGTCCTCATTATGACCATGAAACTAGAGCAGGATTTTTTAAACTAGAAATCTTTGGACCTAAGGTCGCTTTTGGACATAAAGAGTACGCAAAAATTTATGCCAAACGAGTAAAGTATAATACCAATCCTAAACGAAAAGGACCTGAAAAATTACTACCCTTGCAGCCAGTTGCTCCTATGATGAAATCCATTACATTGGACTATTCTGCAACAACAGAGATCAATGTTTTGTCTATAGGAACGTTGACAAAAGGGGAAAGTACAAAAGAACAAATCTATCACATCCATCCATTTGGAGTGATCCAAACTTTTGCTAAAGGACGTTCATCGAATCGTTTGTTGATGCCGAATTATGATGATAATGCATATTTATATTTGGGCGTAAAGAATTTGGTTCCACCAAATGATTTGACGCTTTATTTTGAATTGAAAGAAAATATCAATCTGTTTTCGGATGAAGCTGCAAAGTTTGCTAAACCAGAGGTTGTTTGGAGCTACTTGTCAGAGGATGAATGGAAAGATTTTTCTCAAAATATGATTTTGTCTGACACGACAAATGGCTTTAATAACTCAGGAATCATCAACTTAGAGATTCCAAGAGATTTAACAGATGAGAATTCTATACTAGAAAGTGGTTTGCATTGGTTGAGAGTAACGGTAAAAGGGGAGCCAAGTTTGTTGCCTAGATGTCTAAAAGTAGCCACTCAAGCGGTTCGAGTGGTTTGGCAAGACAATGGACATAGTGCAACACATCTGTTGGAACCTTTGCCTAATTATACAATGAAAAAATTAGCCTCTTCTATTTCTCAAGTTCGTGGTATAAATCAACCATTCCCTTCTTTTGGAGGTCGCCCAGGAGAAACTAAACATGATTTTTATAGAAGAACTAGTGAGCGTCTACGCCATAAAAATAGAGCTGTTTCGGCTTGGGATTATGAGCGTTTGGTACTGGAGAAATTTCCGAATATTCACCAAGTAAAATGTGTAACGCATGTTGGGAATGAGAATTTTGTAGATCCAGGAACTGTTATTTTAGTGGTTGTTCCTAAAATTGATAAGAATTCTAGAAGTTATCATTTACCAATGGTTAATTTTACGATTCTAAATTCTATCAAAGAATATCTAGAACAGTTATCGTCTCCTTTTGTAACCATTCAAGTTCGTAATCCAATTTATGAACGAGTGAAAGTTACGGCTGGCGTTCGTTTTGAGAAAGGTAAGAACAATGGTACTTATCTGAAGAAACTCAATCAAGATATCATTGCCTTCTTGTGTCCTTGGATGTTAGGTGGCTCGCAAGAGTTAAACTTAGGGGGAACTTTGGTTAAAGATGTAGTCTTAAGCTTTATTGAGAAGTGTGACTATGTGGATTTTGTAACTAAATTCTCTGCGGTACAAGTTTTCCCAGAAGATGGTGTTGGTTTTGATGTGGATGATACTGCTATTCATGCAACGAATTCACCACTGATTAAAGCAACTAAACCTTGGTCTATTTTGATTCCATTTGAATCGAATCCAATTTACTTCTTGGATGATGAGACTTTCCAAGTCCCAGAAAAAGCATCAATTAGTTCAATGATTATTGATGGTGACTTTGTTATGACGGAGGAAAAAGAAAGAGATTTGGACGATTATTTGTCGGACAAACGTCGCAAAAAAGATGAAGGAGATGAAGATTAAAGGAGTCTATTTTTGATTAGAAAATTAGAAATTCGGTACGAACTTATTTTTAATAGAAAAAAATATTAACTTAGGATGTCTATTTTTTAGATCTATTGTTTTAATAGAAATAAGACGAACTTTTATCACAAACAAGCTATTACTGATAACCACTAATTAAGCTATGACATTATTAACTAGAACCACACTAAAAAATTTATTTACTAGAGGCTCTGTTCCTACAGAAGTTAATTTTTCTGACTTTATAGATTCTACCGTTAATAAAGTAGACGATGGTTTTTCTCAAAGCCCAGAACATGGGTTTATGTTGGCTCCTCAAGGGGCAAATCGAAAGCTAATGAGTTTCTTTGAAAGTATTCGAGATCCTAATGCTGCTTTTAGTTTGTCTTTGAATCCAACTCGGCATAGTAAAGGCTTGAGTTTGGATGATGCAGAACACAACAGTATCTTATTTCTAAGAGATACAGGAGACATTGGAGTCGGAACGACTACACCTCAGTATAAATTAGAGGTAAATGGCATGGCTGGTATGGCTGGACGGGTAGGAACGTTCGCTTCTGGTGAAGTAAAGGCAAATGGAGAATGGCAAACGATTATAGATCGCCTTGAAGGCATTGAAGCTTTTGAGTTGGTTGCCCAAGCAGGAGGTAAAGAGGGGCGTGGTAAATATGCCTTTACTTATGCGATTGCACTGTCAAATTATGGCGTTGGAAAAATCCAGCACATCCGCTCTACTTATAGTCGAGTATTAGGACCTTTGTTTCACAAAATTTCTTTCCGTTGGGCAAAGGGGAATGATGGGTATCAACTACAAGTCAAAACGGCTCAAAATTATGGCTTCTTGGATGAGAAGAGTTCGAAGCCTGCCAAAATTAGATATTATGTATCTAAATTATGGGATACTACCATGATTGCAGAAGAAGAAAATAAACGCTAGTAGACTTTCTTTTATTACTAGAATAAAAATAAATTTTAACCCCTTTAGTGCATTGTGCTAAAGGGGTTTTCTATGGCATGGGGTTAATTTTTAATTGCTTTGGTATACATTTGGATACATTGTGATACAGTTGGTTACATTCAGTTACAGTTGTATACACTTCTTGCTTATATCAGAAAAAGAAAGTATATTTGTTAGTCTATTGTTTCTAGTAAGCAATGGCACCTCATTTTAGCACCTAGCTAAAACCTAAATCAAAAAACATGGCTACGATATCTTATTGGAGTACCCTATTTTTATGTTTGTTTTTTATTAATAATAACCCACAAGTAAACTACAGAATGGAACTAAATCAAAACTTGAAAACTGTCATTCAACATATTAAGGCAATTCAAACCCATTGCAAAGAAAAGAACCTCAACTTAAAAGATTTTCTTTCAGAGAAAGAACTCAAGGAGTATCAATCAGATGTTGCTTTTGTCAAGAAATATGCGCCTGAAATTAAGGCAGATGCTTTGATTAGGAAAAAGAAAGGCGATCCTACTAAAGACATTGAACGCCCTACTTTTATAACAGCATTGATTAAGTGGAAAGGATTAATCAAAGAAATTTTTACTGATTTATCAAAAGAGTATAAAGGCGTACAGATTAATATAACTAACTTTAATGCTGTATTAACTCCTATTTCACTACCAGTTGTAGATGATTTATTAAATGAGTGGAGATCTTTGCTAAAAACCTTGCCCAATGATTCTGCTACGGCTGAAATTATATTTGCTAAATTATTAGAAAGCAAAATCGTAGCATCTTTTACTACTGCCAATGAAAAAGAATTAAAGAAAATATATAATAAGGCTGCTAATAAGTATAAGGCACTTGAAAATGACATAAAGAAATTTCAAATAGATATTTTGCCAAACAAAGCTTTGTTTATAAGAGCAATAGAAGCGAGTTCCAATTCTGAGGATGTTAACTTGCCTAAGAATAAAGCAGAAGCCGAAAAAGCCAAAATAGAAGCGGAAAAAGCAAAAGCAGAAATGGAAAAAGTTAAAGCCGCAGAGAAAAAAGAATTATTAGATTTGTTTAAGGTATGGAAAAAAGAGTTTTCAGCAGAAATGAGTAGGGAAGATACCTTACACGATAAAAACTTAGTAAGCCTAGGCAAATTAAAGAAAAACTTAAAGGTTGCTCTTGGTTATACAGAAATGTATACTAAACCAATTATAGATGCTTTATCGATTCAATTAAAAGAAAAGGCTTTTGCTGCTGGTGATAGCATAACGGTTAAAGAATTAAAAAAACATTTGGTAGGAATTATATTAACACTGGATAATCATATAAACTGGAAATGGCAGATGGAACTGTGGCGAGCAAATAATAGGGGTTTTATGTTTCCAATACCACCTGCCATACATATGGCAATTACAGATTCTGAACTGAATGTAAGTGAAGAACGATTTGTGGAATTGGTTCGAGAAATGATTTATAGTGAAAACTTGTCTATTATTGATACCATTGCTCAACATAAAAAATGGGAAAAAGTAAATGATGCAAGAGAGGTGACATTTGATGGTGCGATTCTAAAAAGTGAATTTCAGATTGCCCTTTCCAAAAAGGTTCAGTCTATTACTCCATTGGAATTTGTCTATAATGAACTAGCTGCTAATCTTAAGGATGGGACAATAAGTTTGGATAACTTTAAGCTTATTTGGGAAAAATCAATGCAGGAATCTTATAAACAAACAAAAGGAGGTTCTGACAGTGTTTATACTGAATGGGTTGCCAATCAAACACTATGGAAAGTAGAACAAGCTTTGGATTCTTTGACTGCCTTTTTTCCAAACGAAGCAGTTATTACTGCAATACTGGAAGAAGCTAGGATAGTCCCCAATAGAAAAATAATTCCTAAATTACACCAATATGGAAATGGTCATGTAATAGACTTTAATTGCTCGATAGCTTGGAATCCTGTAGAGTCTATCCTTGAAGTAGCAGGGAAGGAAGCTGCAAATCAATCTATGTTAACAAAACTTACAGAGCGTTTAAAATCACTTGGGAAAGGTGTTGAATTAGTAATTGAAGAGCTAGAAGATGTAGGAGGACCATTACGATTGAATATTGCAAATCTTACATTTGATGTTAAAATTCCTATGAAGTTGACGCAGCAATTTAATTCTGAAGGAGAAAAATTTGTTGCAGCAGTGCCTAATAATTTAGATAGTTCTTACATCAAGTTTCATGGAGATAATAATTATTTTGGTATTGATATTTTACGAATAGAACCACTGACTGAATTGCCAGTATTTGACAAGAAGAATGTTTACAATCAAGATGAGGCTATAGCGAAGCAGGATATTAAACTCACTATTGAAGTATTAGATCCACAAATTGCTGTTAATTTGGGAGCTGTAGGTGGGGTAGAATTAGCGAAACATCCAGCTAAATATACTATAGATTTGGTCTTTACAATTTATAGCTCTTATAACTTTAAAGAAAATTTAGTAATTACAAATGTAAATGATGTAGCAGGTGTAAAGCGTACTGGAGGAGGAAAAATCATAAAGAATATTAAAATCACAAAAAAGGAACCTTTAAAATTAGAGGTGTTTAAGAAATAGTACAGCTATTTTACCAAAGAACAAGTATAACCAACCATTCCGAGCAATTCGTGAATGGTTTTTTTTATACCTATTTGCTTTGATTAGAGGGGGATTAGGAAGACACTTGAAAAGTAATACGAGGCATTTTTAGAGTCTTAAAAAATGTATATCTTTGCAAAAAAAAACTTTTGAAATATTACTTGGAGTGAGTGAAAATAAATCATCTTATTAATTGAACCAACAACTTTTAGAATTTGCTGTTATTAATGCTGTTAAAAGAGTTGATGAGGTATGAAGTCGGAACAATTTTAGTAAAGAAGAATACAGTGTGTAGAAATTTACGCTCTTTTTTAATCAATTTTAATAGAATAAAAAATGACATTGAATACATCAGTCTTGTTGTTACTTGTGAGCACAAATTTGTTTTGGGCAGGATTAAATACAACATTTTATAATGCTTTGTACAGCGACTCTTTGGAAACTATAGAAAGTGCATTAGAACAGTTGGATAAAGAAAAAACAACCGCTACAGTAGAAGCCTATAAAGGGGGCTTAACGATGAAGAAGTCAAATTATCTTAAATCGGCGGCTAAAAAAATTGCAACGTTTAAAGCAGGGTATAAATTGCTAGAATCTGCTATTGCAAGAGATCCAAAGAATGCAGAATATCGTTTTATACGATTGACAATTCAAGAGCACGCGCCTAAAATCTTGAAGTATAACAAAAATATAGAGGAAGATAAAGTGCTGATTATAAAAGGTTATGAAAAAATGCCTTCAAAAACACGTGCTTATGTGTTGGATTATGCAAAACAATCTAACGTTTTATCTGCTAAGGATTTTTAATAAATCTTATATTTCGCATAGAATTCGAACAGAGTTTACTTCCTCATAACCACGAACTATAAACGAAATAATTAGGCAGCAACATAGCTATGTGAGTATTGTAAACAAAACAACTATAAGTTAACAACAATTCTATGAAACGTATTCTAGTCATTGGCTATTCCCAATCTGGACAGTTGTATGAAATTCTAACAAATTTTTTGAAACCATTTCAAGGAGTAGAGATAGAACAAGTCAAAATTCATACAGAAACACCCTTTCCTTTTCCTTGGACGAGTGATGTATTTTTTAATACTATGCCAGAATCTGTATTAGAAGAGCCTGTGAAATTAGCGCCTTATACATTAAAATCAACGACTTACGATTTAATTATATTAGGGTATCAGCCTTGGTATTTGTCCCCATCTATTCCAACAACATCTCTTCTAAAAGATGCTCAATTTTTAAGTGTTTTAAAAGGTACGCCAGTTGTCACAGTTATTGGTGCTCGAAATATGTGGTTAGGTGCTCATGAAAGTGTGGTTAACTCTATAGAAGGTGCAGGAGGAAAAGTGGTAGGAAATGTTCCTTTGATTGATAGACATCAAAATCTAGTTAGTGCAATGAGTATTTTGCATTGGATGTTAACGGGGAAAAAGGAGCGAAAATGGGGTGTTTTGCCTTACCCTGGTGTTTCGAAGAAAGACATAGAAGAGGTAGAAAATTTTGGAAAAAAAGTATTCGAAGCATTTCAAAAAGGAGCTTACAAAGGATTACAAGATGAAATTTTGGCAACCAATAAGATAGATATTCATCCTTCTATTTTATTGGTAGAAATGAGAGGAAAACGCTTGTTTTTAGCTTGGGCAAATCTTATCAAAAAGAAAAGTGCTAATTCAAAAAAACGATCTTTTTGGGTCAATATGTACAAGTATTATTTATTGGTTGCTTTGTTTATTGTCTCACCAATTGTCTTGACAATTTATACACTACTTATTCGCCCCTTCATAGGAAAGTCTATTCAAAAACAAAAAGACCATTTTTTATATCTAGGAATCGCTCGAACCTAAAAACATATTTTTGATACTAGTGTTCTATCCTTATAGGAGTAATTCCTGTCTGATAATGTTTATTAATACAAAAATAAATAACGTATGGATAATCAATATGATGTTGTAATCTTAGGAGGTGGCTTAGCTGGTTTGACACTTGCTTTGCAATTAAAACAAGAAGAACCAACGATTCGTATTGCTGTTTTGGAAATGCGGAAAAATGAGGCGCCTGATTCAGCACATAAAGTGGGTGAATCTACCGTAGAACTTGGAACCTACTATTTAAGAGAGGTACTGGGCTTAAAAGATTACCTAGATGAATATCAACTGCCTAAAATAGGACTGCGTTTTTATTTTTCTCCACAAATCAAAGAAGAAATAGATCAACGAGTAGAATTAGGGGCTAAAGGGACCTTACCTGTACCTAGTCATCAAATTGATCGAGGAATTTTTGAAAATGAGTTGACAAAACGTCTACTTAATATGGAGGTAGATATTATACTGGGTGCAAGAATAAAGGAGGTTAATTTAGACGAAGAAAAAGGGCATCGTGTTACCTATTTGAAGGAAGGGCAGCGTCATGAAATGACTTGTAATTGGGTTTCGGATGCTACAGGAAGAGCAGGCTTGTTGAAACGTAAATTAGAATTTGAAAAACCTTTAGAGCATGATATAAACGCCGTTTGGTTTCGAGTAAAAGGAGAAATTGATGTTAATGAATGGTCTAGTAATGAGGAGTGGGCTAACAAATTACCTAAAGGTTTGAGACGTTTGGGAACGATCCACTTTATGGGCAAAGGTTATTGGGTTTGGTTGATTCCTTTGGTTTCTGGAAATACTAGTGTAGGAATTGTTGCAGATCCTAGATTCCACGATTTTGCAACGTTTAATAAGCTAAATAAGGCAATGGATTGGTTGGCAGCGCATGAGCCTTTGTGTGCCCAAAAGCTAGAAGCTTATCGAGAAGGTGTTATTGACTTTCGTGTATTAAAGCATTATTCGCACAATTCTGGGCGTTTTTATTCGACCGAAAAATGGGGCGTTGTTGGTGAAGCAGGAGCATTTTTAGACCCATTTTACTCTCCCGGGACAGATTTTATCTCTTTAGGAAATACTTGGATGTCAGATTTGATTTTGAGAGATTTTAGAGGAGAAGATGTGGCTTCTAGGTCTATTATTTATGAACGAGTACATGCTGCTTTTTTTAATAGTTGGGTACCTATTTATGATCAACAGTACGAATTGTTTGGTAACACGCAGGTCATGGTTACCAAAGTATTGTGGGATTGGGGGGTCTATTGGGCAATTCCAACCTTGTTATTCACGAACAAAGGTTATGTGAATCTAGAGGTACTTAGAGCTTTGTTTACTAGCAGAAACTCTATTGGAATTCGTTTAGGAAAGTTGAACAGTCAGTTACAGCAGTTTTTTAGAGAATGGGCTAAATACAGTAATGAGCCATTTATCAACTTCTTTATTGATTTCTTTGATATTCCTTTTTTGAAAAAACTACATTTAGACTTAGAGGTCCAACATTCTGTAGAAGACTTGATTGCTCAGTGTACCGAAAATTTAAACATTTTAGAACAAATGGCTGCTGAAATCTATCGAAAGGTTTGTGCAAAGCACAAAGGGACTCCTAATAATATGAAAATCAATCCTTACAAAGCTTCTTTAGAATTGTCAAAAGAAGTCTTATTAAAACAAGCTACCGAAAAAGGCGCTATTGATACAGCATCCTATATCTCCGATGATTTAGAATTGATGTGGTTAAAAGAAAAACTAGCTGTTTGATGGGAGAAGAGAATAAGGTTGCAGATAAGATGATGATTCTACAAGAACGGTTCAAATCAACTAAGGCTTTTGTAGAAGAAGGGCATGATATACCTTCTATTATTCAATTTATTAATCAAGAGACAGATAGGGAGTTTGTATCTATTGCTTATGAAGCAGCTGCAATGGGCTTGGCTTTACGTGATTTGAAAGAAGGAACAACCTTAGATACTTGGCAACTGTTTTTGGATGATTACGCAGAACAGCATAGAGTTCAAGTTTATATTGGTCTAGGCTGGGCCTGTGGACAACAGCGATTAAATCCAAACCTTTGGGTGCAAAAATTAGCCCCTTTATACGCATGGAGAATTTGGGATGGTTATGGCTACTACGATGGTTTTTTTAGAAAACGAAAAGTATTGCAAGGGAGTCTACCTGAAAATATTTCTGAAAAAGAGCTTTCTGTATATTGGCAAGGTGTTGGGCGTAGTTTTTGGTATACTTGCAAAGGAGATAGGGACAAATTACAAAAGATAGAAACCCAAATTCCGTCTAATTATCAGTTAGATTTTTGGAGAGGAATCGGTATAGCTAGTACTTATGTAGGAGGACTAGGCCTGGAGGAATGTAAAGAATTGTGGCAATTAGCAGGTATCCATCAACCCCAACTTAGAGCAGGAGCAGGACTAGCAATAAAGTCAAGAGCAGTAGCAAATACAATTGTAGAGGATACCCAAATAATTGCAAAAGAATGGTGTCAACTACCTATTTTAAAAATAATAGACTTGCTCACAAACAAAGCAATAGATTCAACTGTTGCGAATGCAATGCCGTATCATACTTGGATTGCAAAATTGGATGAAGCCTTTAATATTTGATTTATTCAGCCTTGATTTTTATCAAAACAGATGAATATTAATGCGTTATTATTCACTAATACTTAGATACTCAACTTGCTTGGTGTAGCATTAGTTAGATGCACGATTACTTATTCGTTTTGTTACTTGCTTTACTGCGTGAACTCCCTTTGGTCGGTTCACTCATGAGCGCTTTGCTTAGAGTTCGTGGTGAGGATGCTCTTAAGCTAGTAAGTTAGGTTTTTCGAGGTTATAATTTTATCAACTAAGCTTGCGTCCTCACAAATACAGTGCGCTAAAAAAAACATAAAAACTATCTTATATCAGATTATTACATGAGTGCTTCGCAGTTAATTCTTAGGTATTTACTTTTTTGTGAAAGTTTAAATTATTCATTGATTATCAATGAAATATGACTTATTTAAGAAGCGTATATTCAAGTTAAATGAATACAATTTTTCAATCCTTATTTTTGATTGTTTCTGTAATAAAAAGTTGTATAAAGGAAAAAAATAGTACTTTTACATACTAATATGAAGATAATGTGATCTAAACAACTTTGGATTATAGAAACTAAGGCTTATTTTAGAAGACAGATGAAAGAAGTATATATTAATAAAGCAGCAGTTTTTTTACCCAATAAGGTGGTAGAAAATAGTGAAATGGAAGAATATTTAGGTTATGTAAATGGAAAACCATCTCGATCTAAAGCTATTGTATTACGAAGAAACGGCATAAAACAGCGTTATTATGCCTTGAAAAAAGGAGGAAAAAGCACGCATACCAATGCTGAAATGACAGCATTAGCAGTTAAAAATTTATTTGATAATGATAGAACAGAACTAAAGAAAATTGACTTGCTTTGTTGTGGAACTTCTACTCCTGATCAAACCATGCCTTCTCATGGCGTAATGGTTCATGGACATTTACCTGAAACTAGAAACATTGAAGTCGTTTCTCCTTCTGGTGTTTGTTGCTCTGGAATGCATGCCTTAAAATATGCATATATGTCTATTAAAATTGGAGATAAACAAAAAGCAATTTCTACAGGATCAGAACGCATTGCCTCTATGATGACCAGAGACAAGTTTGATGAAGAAATGATCTTTGCTGAGAAAATAGAAGAAAATCCTTATTTAGCATTTTCAAAAGATTTTCTTCGCTGGATGCTTTCAGATGGGGCTGGTGCCTTTTTGGTAGAAGCGGAAAAAAATACGGATGCCTTGTCTTTGAGAGTAGACTGGATAGAAGGTTGCTCTTATGCTAATGAAGTAGAAGCCTGTATGTATGCTGCTGCTGATAAAGATGATTCAGGAGAATTGATTTCTTATAAGGATTATGATGCTAAAGGATTAATTAATGAATCAGTAATGAGCATCAAACAAGATGTAAAACTATTGAGTAAGAATATCCTTAAGCTTGGTTTTGATCACTTACAACGAATTCTAAAAGAAAAAAATAAAAGTGTGGATGAACTGACTTATTTCTTGCCACATATCTCAAGCTTCTTTTTTGAGAAGCCAATTGAGGAAATTTTGATAGAAAATGAGATGGAAATTCCCAAAGAAAAATGGTTTACTAATTTAGCTACTAAAGGAAATGTAGGGGCTGGTTCTATCTATTTGATGGTAGAAGAATTGATGAATAGTGGAAAGCTAAAGGCTGGAGATCAAATATTATTGGCGGTTCCAGAAAGTGCTCGTTTTTCTTATGTATTTACTTGGCTAACCGTTTGTTAGAGCTATTTGTTTATTTAATCTTAGCTACTTATTTCTTCCACTATGAAAAAAGAAGATTTACCTCAAGATCAGAGCAGTTTAAAAGACTTTACTCGGGAAGTGCATTATGTTAAGAATGCAGAGGGAGAGTATGAACAGGCCTTAAGTATAGGTTGGCAAGTAAAAGCAGATGCCTTAGATGGTGCTTGGGAAGAAGTAGATAGGAGAATAGCCTTGGCTTTGGAGCAATTTCATGCAGGAACTGCAAGTCCTATCCTTTATTATATGGAAAAAAACTTGATGGACCTGCCTACGTTAGTTGGATATACTGGGTTTTGGTCTTTTTGCGTCAAGAGGCATCTAAAACCTAAGTCGTTTAAACGTTTGAACGATAAAAAACTAGGAAAATATGCTAAGGCATTTAGAATAACAATAGACGAACTGAAAAATTTTGATGGAAACAATAACGAAGGACTTTAATCACATACAAACAGCTCATTGTGAAAATGGAGTGGCAACAAGTTTGCTGCATCATCAAGGTTTAGATTTTATGTCTGAACCTCTTGTGTTTGGTTTAGGAGTTGGATTGTTTTATATCCATATTCCATGGATGAAAATTAATCATGGTCCAGCAATTTCTTTTCGTACAATGCCTGGCGAAATTTTTAAACGAGCGAGTCGTTCACTAGGAGTTAAAGTAGCTAGAAAGAAATTTAGAAATACAGAATCGGCACAAAAATTCTTAGACCAAAAAGTAGCTGAAGGAGTGCCTGTTGGTTGCCAAGTAGGTGTTTTTCATTTGGCTTATTTTCCTAGAGAATATCGATTTCATTTTAATGCACATAATTTGATTGTGTATGGGAAAGAAGAGGGACGTTATCTAATTAGTGATCCTGTTATGGAAACGGTAACTAGTTTGTCGCCTTTAGAATTAGAAGATGTGCGATTTGCTAGAGGTCCTTTGGCTCCCAAAGGGCATGTTTATTTTCCAGTAAATGTCCATCCTGTAGGGGAAGAGCAATTGCGGAAAGCAATAAAAAAATCCTTACGAAAAAATGCTTGGTGGATGACACAAGTACGGGTACCTTTTATTGGGAGCACGGGCTTCAATTATACCGCTAAGCAAATTCGAAAATGGCGAGACAAACTAGGGGCTAAGCAAGGAGGTCTAAATTTAGGGCAAATTGTTCGTATGCAAGAAGAAATTG
>ENA-ORXM01001264-ORXM01001264.1-marine-metagenome-genome-assembly--contig:-NODE-1264-length-36306-cov-546.410886_pt1 | contig 36306 bp, 19 predicted proteins | sample MGYA00237867_ERZ511480 | MGnify/ENA primary metagenome ERZ511480 (study PRJEB26309, sample SAMN06266103) | marine metagenome | isolation source: Algal blade | place: United Kingdom:Sidmouth, United... | reverse complement strand
TTTATAAATAATTCATTTTTAATAATAAATAAATTGCAAAATAATTTTAATTAATTAAAAAATGGCTATATTTCAGTAGAACCTTATAAGGTTTGTAGAGTTTATAGAGTTCACAAAACCATAAATTTCACGAAGTGAAATAACTCAATAAACCCTATAAACTCAATAAACCAAGTAAACTATTCCCCAAAAGGGTTGAAGCCACGCACCCATGTTGTTGCCCAAATGAATACTAAGAGTACGGCAGGAACAAAAAATGATTGTAAGTCGGGATCATTCCCTGTGTAAGTCATGTGATACACAATCGCACCACCAAAATAAGCACTCAACATCAGCGCACCAAAACGCATCGTTTTTGGAACAATAAACAGGATAACCGCAACCAACTCACCTATCCCAACAATGACTCTCCAATCACTCATATTGTTGGCATCGAACATGTAAACTGCCTTTTCTGCACCAATTAACTTAGTGATAGCACTACCAATTAGCAAGGCAATTATCCCCGTCATCGCCCAACCGATATTTTTCCTTGTGAAATATTTTTTCATAATGATTCTCTTTGTGTGGTAAAATGTTGATATTCAAACATTTAGAACATTCACCATTAATAATAGACTTTATTTAGAAAATTTTTGTATGCAGCTAACTTTGTCTTTTTCCGATACTCTTCCCATATTTTTCGCCCCGTACCGTAGGATATGCGGCTCAAAATGAGGCTCAATTATCGAAAAAATACAAAAGTTCTATGCACACAAAATATTCCTAAATAAAGTCTATTGCATGACACAAAATTAACATTTTTCGGCAGAATGATTTGTTCATTCATCAATCTATTCCAAAATTTCTACTTTCGGACAACCGCATTTACCGGCAGCGCAGCCGCTTATCCCAAAAGCAAAAGCCGATAGGAGTATCACAACAAAAATTTTACGTACATTTTTCATAATTGAAATATTTTTATGTTTTTATAAATTTCAAAACCCTATTTTAGTAAATTCTCAATGAATGAGTGAATGAATTTTGAATGAATGAATGAATCAAATTAAGGGCTTTGTGGTTTTTGATTGGCACAAACATTAAAAAAGGGGCTTCAATCAAAAATGATTCATTCATTCTTTCATCCAAAATTCATTCATTGAGAACTTACCTATTTTAAACGTAAAAATGCGATTTTCCGTGCATAAATTCAAGTTAAATTCATTTGAGTGTGTCAAAAATCGGTGGTCGTTGCGATACCGATAAGATGCGTTAGCATCGACCCCGTTTGTACGCACTAACAGTGTCGGTACTACGTACCTTGATCGGTTGTTCTTTAGACCTTGCTATAAACGAGGACGGTGCTGCCGTACCTTTAATGCCACCGATTTGTGACACACTCAATTTGTTTCTTAAACTTCCCTAAACAAATTCGTGATACAATTAATGTAAAATAGCATCATATTTCCAAAAACTACCCTTAAATTTGCAGAAAATTTTGCTTTAAGTAGTGGGACAAAAATAGGCTTACAATTTTGACGTGGTTATTTTTTCGATATTTTTTCTTACAAAAACCACACATAGCCTACGTTACGTAAGGATTTTTGTAGGGAAAAATAGCGGAAAAAGAAACCGTCAAAAAGTAAGGATATTTTTGTCTCACTACTTACTGTTGAATTGTTTTATTGCTATATTGTTGTACTGTTATTTTCGCTTTGCGAAAATTCCTATCAATACAACAGTAAAACAGTACAGCAGTAAAACAGTACAGCAATAAAACAATAAATCACATGATAAAAAAAATACGTTCCGCACTGATTTCTGTTTATTCTAAAGAAGGACTTGCGCCGATTGTTAAAGAATTGCACCGATTGGGTGTTAAGATATATTCGACAGGCGGCACACATAAATTCATTGAAAATCAAGGTGTTCCGGTCACGCCTGTCGAGAGTTTGACTTCCTATCCATCCATACTCGACGGACGAGTGAAGACCTTGCACCCGAAGATTTTTGGCGGTATTTTGGCACGTCGGGAGGCATCGCACCTCGACGAACTCGATGAGTACAAAATTCCCGAAATTGACCTTGTGATTGTCGATTTGTACCCCTTCGAGGAGACGGTGGCAAGCACAGATGTAGAAGCCGAAATTATCGAAAAAATCGACATCGGCGGCATCTCACTCATACGTGCAGCAGCCAAAAATTATAAAGACATCGTGGTCATTCCTTCGCGCAATGAATACGGCGATTTTTTGAAATTGTTGCAAACAAAAAAAGGCGAATCCGGACTCGAAGACCGCCACCGTTTCGCGCTAAAATCCTTTATCGTTTCCTCGCATTACGATACCGCGATTTTTGATTATTTTGATAATAAAGAACAATATTTTTTCAAAAAAAGCATCCACCAATCGCGCAGTTTGCGCTATGGCGAAAACCCACATCAAGAAGGGATTTTCTACGGCAACCTTGAAAAAATGTTTACCCAATTGAATGGTAAAGCCTTATCATACAACAACTTGGTCGATATTGATGCGGCGGTCTGCTTGATGCGTGAGTTCCGCGATGCCGAACCTACATTCGCCGTACTGAAGCACACCAACGCCTGTGGAACTGCCACGCGCCCAACCACGCTCGAAGCCTGGAAAGCCGCGCTTGCGGGCGACCCTGTTTCTGCGTTTGGCGGTATTTTAATTACGAATAAAAAAATAGACCTCGCTACTGCTACGGAAATAAATACCTTGTTTTATGAGGTCTTAATCGCGCCTGAATTTGCGGAAGATGCGCTCGAATTATTATCCAAAAAGAAAAAGCGCGTACTGCTCCAAATTCATACTTTCGATATACAAAAACGCACGTTCAAAAGCCTTTTGAATGGCGTGATAGAACAAGATGCCGACCTCAAAACAGAAACTGCCGACGATTTTGAAACCAAAACAAAAAAAGCACCTACGGAAGCGGAAGTGAGCGATTTGTTATTCGCCAATATTTGCGCTAAACACTTGAAATCGAATACGATAGCACTGGTCAAAAACCAACAATTATTGAGTATGGGTTGCGGTCAGACTTCGCGTGTAGATGCACTCAAACAAGCGATTTTGAAGGCGAAAAATTTTGGTTTCGACCTACAAGGTGCGGTGATGGCGTCGGATGCGTTTTTCCCCTTTCCCGACTGTGTGGCAATCGCTCACGAAGCAGGAATCACGGCAGTGGTGCAGCCAGGCGGCAGTATCAAAGACCAACTGAGTATTGATGCTTGCGACGAACGAGGCATGAGCATGGTCTTTTCCGGAACGCGACATTTTAAACATTAAAAACGTAGAACGGTGCTTCCAGCCCGTTTCTCGCGTATGTAAGTAGTGAGACAAAAATATCCTTACTTTTTGACGGTTTCTTTTTCCGCTATTTTTCCCTACAAAAATCCTTATCCCGAATCGGGGTTCGGGACAGGCTGTAGCGTAGGCTATGTGCGGTTTTTGTAAGAAAAAATAACCACGTCAAAATTGTAAGCCTATTTTTGTCCCACTACTTATATAAGGATTTTCATAACGTAGAAAAAGAGAAAAAGAAAAAGTCAAAATCTGCATTTATTAAAATTCTGTCCCAAAGTGCAAATTCATCCCGATAGCTATCGTGGACAAGTTCAAGTTCAATAATTAATTCGCTTTCAGCGAATACCTTGTCTGAATGAGGAATAAGACTTAACACTCATTAGGCGAACATTAGGAAATTTCCTACCTTCGAGACTTTAATAAAAATCACTGAAAGGAATTGTATTAAAGTGGTTTGGGAAAACGAAAGGACTTATTAAATTTGGTTGCTTGGAAATTTGGGCAAGAGTTGCAATATGGTGGATTTATATACTAAGAATCGAAGACAGCTAAGTATTTAAATTCTGTTTAAAGTTGCTGAACTTTTGCAATTTTTAGTAAAATACCTTTGTAGGGAACAAAAAAAATGCTGAACAAAATTGTTGAATATAAAAAAAAGGAATGGCTGCAATCCGCTGATTGTCCTGTTAAAGACCTTGTAAACTATATCGTTTCTAAGGGTAAATTACGGGAAACTCAAATTGAGGCTATTGAAACTTATTTATTCTTGAAAATTGAAGGGCAAAATAAACCACTTTGGCAACTCTTTAGTGAAGGTTTTTTTGTAAATGGCAATGTCAATTATAAAAAATATGCTGTTCCGTATATTGATACCGTAAATTTTCTCAACGAAACTCCAATAGCTTACGCACTTTTTGATTTTGCACTCCAAGCCGACGGAAAATCAACCCTGTTGCCCGAACTCGTAAATATTATTTTAGAAAATCCGGAATCTTTAGATTATCAACAGATTATCAAAGACATTTTTTATAATGTAAGTTATGCCGATTACCTCATGAGTTTGCCGATGGGGGCGGGTAAAACTTACTTAATGGCGGCTTTTATTTATCTTGATTTATATTTTGCATACAACGAACCGGAGAACAAAAATTTTGCGCACAACTTTTTAGTCCTTATTCCTTCCGGCTTAAAATCTTCGATAGTACCGAGTTTGCGAACCATCGAAAATTTTGACCCCAGATGGGTAGTACCCGACCCAGCCGCAAGTGAGCTGAAAAGATTGCTCAAATTTGAAGTATTAGACGAACAAAAATCAGCGAAAAAAAGTAATAAAGCACGAAATCCAAACGCTCAAAAAGTCAATCAGTGTTTGCCCACACCATTTGGTCAAGTATTCGTGGTGAATGCCGAAAAAGTCATCCTCAATCGACTTGAAGTAACCAAGCAATTGGAAGTCATTGAAAAAACTGAGGATGAAAAAGATATGCGAGAAAATGAACTCCGCAATCTTATCGGAAAAATACCTAATCTTTCCATTCTAATCGACGAAGTACACCACGCTGCGACTAGCGATATCAAACTCCGACAAGTCGTCAATAAATGGCAAAATAGCGGAAACATCACCACCGTTCTTGGCTTTTCAGGTACGCCGTATTTGTCGAAAGCAGATAAAATAAAAGTTAACGAAAGCACCTTTTTCAAATTTTCACAAATCACCAATACTGTTTATTATTATCCTTTGGTGACCGCCATTAGAAGTTTTTTGAAAACACCAAAAGTAAAAGTAGGGCGCAACCTCGATCGCTTTCAGATTATCCGAAAAGGAGTAGAAGATTTTCAAAATCAATACGAAAATAAAATATACGGAAACGACTCAATCGCTAAAATAGCCATTTATTGCACCAATATTGAAGTGTTAGAACAAGAGGTTTACCCTTTTCTAACTGGAGAATTGAAAATAAACCCAAACGAAATACTACGATTTCACAAAGGAAATAAAAAATACCCGCAGCCCGAAGGCAGCGAACGAGAGTTTCGCTCGCTCGATTTGCCCACATCCAAAAAGAAATATATCCTATTGGTACAGGTCGGAAAAGAAGGCTGGGATTGTCCGAGTCTCACGGGCGTGATACTTTCCCAAAAAGGAGACAGTCCCAAAAATATGGTACTACAAACCAGTTGCCGTTGCTTGCGACAGGTCGATAAAGACCAAGACGAAACCGCAATAATATGGCTCAATGATTATAACGCAAAAACCCTCAACGACCAACTCAAAAAGGAACAACACACCTCTATCGAAGAAATTAATCAACTCAAAAAAGACAAAAAAACAGACTGGATAGAACGCTTCCCAAGAATCGACTTTTTAGACCTGCCCGATATTGATTTTTTCCGACTTAAAGTAAAATACCAATCCATAGAGGAAGAAGAAACCGCCAATACCAAAAAGAAATTGAACGAATTGGCAAAATCAATAGACAGCCATAAGGCAGCCGCATTAATCACGACTTCCGAAATCAGCAACTTGGATGAAGGCGACATCGCGATTATGAAACAAACGGGCTTTGAGGTCGCCAATTACAACCAATGGATTTACAGCATCGCCAAAGAAAGTTTTGGCTATATCAAAGCCCATGAACTACACCGTTTTGATGCAGCACTAAAACCCATTTTTCAAAAAATAGCCTATTCCGAAAACCAACAACAACGCTGGAATGACCTCTATGACCGATACGAAATCAACAGCAAAATCAGACTTGCTTTTAGCATCAAGCGAAGCCTGAAAACCGATAGCGAAATCGTTCCTCAAAACGCTAAACTCCTATTAATCAACAAATTAAAAGCCGTAGAGAATAACGAAAAACTATATCCAAACAAAGAAGACACCAACAAAATATCGCGCTTCGACCAATCGGGCGAAAGCATAGATATTGATATGGATGAATTGAAAATCAAATACGACAAAGCAAAAGCACTATTGGAAGCGCAAGGCATGGGCGATATGTTTCCGCCTTTTGATGAATATCGAAAACAGCGCGACCACTCCCTCGCCGTTCGTTCCAAAAATAAAACCTTTCATTATCTCCCCTACAATTTTGTACAAAGTGGTTTTGAAAAAGAAATACTACAAAAAACATTGCAGCTCGAAAGTTTTAATAATAAAGCACTCGAAGTTTATTATAATGGCGAGCGCGGACTGACGGAGTTTGTCATTCATTGCTTTGCTCAAAACGGAAAAAACTGGAAAAACATCGGTCGATATACCACCGATTTCCTGATTATTCAACGTGCTAAAAACAATAAAATTCATAAAGCACTTTTGGTAGAAACTAAAGGCGAAGGATTTAAAAACGACCCCGCTTTTATCGCCAAAAAACATTTTGTAGAAACACAATTCCTACAACAAAACAACGATAAATTTGGCTACCAACGCTTCGACTTCCTCTACTTGGTCGATGGAACTGATATTGCCAATAACATCGTAACGATTAGTAATAAAATAGACCAATTTTTCAAGGAATGATAGGGCGGAAAATGCCCTTATTCGTTATTCGTAAACTTGTTATTCGTTCTATTATAAATGACTTTTTGTACACTAAATGATTAATCATTAATCATTAACCATTAGCAATCATGCCAATCAAATACATACCATACACACCCAATACCGTAGAAGGACAAGCCATACTCGACAATATCACCCGTACACAACGCGTATTGCGCTACCGCGACAACGACAAAGTCATCTCCAAAATACAGCGTGGAATGCCTTATTACGAAGTAGAAAAACAAGAACAAGTCGGCGACAACACCGAGAACCTCGTGATACGCGGCGAGTGTCTCTCTGCCTGTGCTTATCTCAAAGAACAAGGCATAAAAGTCGATTTGGTCTATATCGACCCGCCCTTTGCAAGCGGGGCAGATTATGCCAAAAAAGTATATATCCGAAAAAACCCACAACTCGCCGAAACCGTAAAAAAAGCCGAAGAAGAACTTGAGGTCGAAGGGCTAAAAGCATTTGAAGAAACCATGTATGGCGATATTTGGCAAAAAGAAGACTACCTCAATTGGATGTATGAAAACTTGATGGCGATTAAGTCCATTATGTCGGATACCGCAAGTATTTATGTGCATTTGGATAGCTCTATTGGGCATTATGTTAAAATTCTGATGGATGAAGTTTTTGGTGAAAGCAGTTTTAAGAATAGTATAGCATGGTGTTATTTTGGGTTTAAAAGAAAGACAACAAAGAAATTTCCTCAAAAACATGATGATATTTTTTACTATGTAAAAGATAGCAATAATTATATTTGGAACTTACAAACAAGGCCCCATTCAAAAGATTACATTAATAGATTTAAAACTAATGAAAAAGGAAGAAGATACCGTGATGATGTAAATCCAACTGGCGGAGGAAATAGAATAATTTTTTTAGATGAATCAGAAGGAGATATAGTAGAATCATTTTGGTCTGATATTCCCCCGGTTAATCCAGTTGCTAATGAACGACAAAGCTACGCCACTCAAAAGCCCGAAGCCCTCCTCCAACGCATCCTCAAAGCCAGCAGCAACGAAAACATGGTTGTAGCAGACTTCTTCGGTGGCAGTGGAGTTACGGCAAAGGTAGCGCATGATTTGGGCAGGAAATTTATCCACTGCGACATTGGTATCAATAGCATACAGACGGTACGCGACCGCTTGGTGGCGGCAGGGGCGAGTTTTCAGGTACTCGAAATACAAGATGGCGTGAGCCTTTTCCGCAATCCACAACAAACGATGGACAAGCTGGCACAACTCATTCCTGGTTTGCAGCAAAAGGTAGCCGGTTTGGGTAAGTTTTGGTTTGGGGCGTTGCAAGATAGCAAGCTCGGCACAGTGCCGGTTTATGTCCCTAATCTGATAGACGGTTCGGAAAAAGTATTGGATATTCCGGCGGTCAATCGCATCATCAATGAGGAATTACAAAAATTAGATTTTAATGTAGCGAAGGTCATCGTGTACTACGTAGATGTAGATGACCGCCCGATGATAGAAAGATTTATCAGAGAGAATAACCCGACCATAGCCAATATTGAGTTAAAAGATTTAAAGGTTTTGCTACACGATATTGTCGTAGAAGATGAAGTCAGTCACGCGCTCACTCAAAACGAGGGTGGCTACACCGTAGAAATTACCAAATTTGTCAGCGACCGCTTGCAGCAGAAAATAAATGCCTTCAACGAAAAAGGCAATCTACAATCTATCAATAAAGGTAAGGCATTCACGCCCATCAGCATCAGCGACGCAGGTTTGGAATTGATAGAATACCTGTCGATAGATTGCGAAAACGAAGCGGGTGTTTGGGTGAGTAGTGTAGAAATTAAGATTGATAAATTGGGTTATATTGCTATTGACGGCGAAAAAACAAAAGACTTTTGGAACGGCAAAATTACATCAGATAAAAAACCATTAAGGCTGAAAATCAGAAATATAAGTGGGGATGAATCTATTATTGAAATAGGGTAAGTTCACAAAACAAAAAGCACATCAAATATTTGATGTGCTTTTTTTATATATCATACACGGATAGGGAAATATTTGATTGTCGGAAAGTTGTTTTGATAAGTCAGATAAAGGAATTACCTTAACAAAGACATATTGAAACAATAACTAATTAAGCAAATTTAAACCATGAATAGAAACAAACTACTTTACTTTATTCCCGTCCTTTTGTTACTAACATTTTCCTGTCAAGATGACAATAACGCTTCCAACAATAATTCATGTAACGGGCATTTATCATATCGCATAAATGGAGAATTTAGAGAAGCAAATTGTAACTTTATTGAGGAAGGTTACGGAAATGACGATATTATAATAACAGCACTACACAACACTATTTTCTCATCTTCCGGCAGTCAAAATTATGGAATCGGAGCAAAGGAATCCATAGGTACAAGTTCAATATTTAATATCGTATTTAACACTGAAAATCTGATAACGCAACCCATAACGATAACAACGGAATTTCCTAATAATACCTTTTCGGGAGACTACATAGGAGACATTCAGTTCAATGATACAGACCCGTCCACAAATTATGTAGATGGCTTAGTATGGAACGGTGAATCCATGACAGGTAGCACAATGACATTAGATATTACTACGGTAGATGGTCGTTATATTTCGGGAACTTTTAACGCTGTAATTATAAATAAACATCTTGCAACGGGTGTTTTTACAACGTACACAATAACAGACGGTGTTTTTGAAAATATCTACATAGAACCTGCCTAAAAATATACTGCAATTTATTTCAAAAAACCGATTTTAGTGCCGTCAATAGAGCAACTATTTTTCAAAGTTTTTGAAGCTATAAAAAGGACTGCAAAGATTTTTCCGTTATCAATACACATATAGAAAATGAAGTGTATTTTGACACATTAAAAAAGAATATTTAAAGTTCCTATCAGTCTTAAAACTAAATCTATGAATGTAATTGAGAAATATATTGATTACGATAAAATTTTGCCTAATGAGTTTGAAGAAATGTGTTTTGAATTAATTTTGAGACATGGTTTTTCTAAAGTTTGTTGGCGACAAGGCGGTGCTGATGACGGCAGAGATATAGAAGCTACGTTTACCGTAAACAATAGTTTAATAGGTGGATTTGATGAAAAATTCTTTTTTGAATGTAAAAGGCACAAAAAGGGAGTGCCGCCCGAAAAATTAAATTCAAAAATAGCATGGGCGGACGCTGAAAGCCCCCAACATTTTGTACTTATACTTTCATCATACATTTCAAATAATGGTCAAACATGGCTTGACAAAATTAGAAAAACAAAGCATTATAAAATTCATGTGATTGACGGTAAGATACTGTCAAAACTTTTATCACAGCATGAAGATATTGTTACAAAATACTTCATTAAGGATAAGCATTATAATGTACTACTCAATACAATAGAGAAATGGTTACTAAGTTTTATTAGTCCAAATTTTGAAACACTCTGTTATTTATGGGAAAATTTAGATTTTAAGATTCTTACAACAAATCAAAAGGTATTCCTTTACGTTATGTATTATTGTGATTTGTCAGAGAAAGAATTTGAAAATGAACACAATGGAGAGGTCGAGGTATCGGATATTCTACGTGAATTGTCAAATAATTTAAAGACAAACCCGAACTGTGGTAGCCTCGTTTTAAAAAACGAAAAGATATTTTCAAGAACTATTCAGGAAGGATATTTTTATTCCACTAACAAGGACTGTGATTTTATAGCGACACAAGCGGGTATTAGAGGTGGAGGATATGTATATTATCTTTTTAGAAGATTATCCAAGAATGAAGCTATTGAAGTATGTTTATACTCTAATTCGACCTTAGATTATAAGATTAGATACATTAGAGATTACAACATTGCTTATTACATTGAGGCGGTAAAGCATTTGCTTGAAGATATAGTGGCTGATTATTCTTACCAAAGAAATTGTTTAGATAGATTAGAAAAGATAATTGAACGTAGCGTAAACATGAAATGATGCAACTTAGCTCCAGTTATAAAATACCAATCCGATTAAATTTACCCTGTCAAGATTTTGATATATTGCATAATTTCCTTACTTTTATATTAAGTACATTTGAAAAACACAGCCGAAAATATCGTTCAAATTATCAAAGACTATCACGCAAAAGATGGGCTGCGTATTGATACCGACCATGTAATAAAATGGGTATCGCAATTTGACGAAGCCGACCAGTCGTTTTTATTGGACGAACTTCTACACATCCTAAAGCAAACCTATTTTTCGGAGCAACGCACTTTAGACAGCATTTTTACGTTCTTTACGAGACTGACAAAGGATTTGAAATACAAAAGCCCCGTAGCCTTATTATCAAATGTGTACTTCATTAGTTCACAGGAAAAGGAAAAGAGCCAAACCGAAATTTTGAACTTATTGTATGCAAATTTGTATCAAAAGTACGGTATTGATAAAAAGTATATCGGTAGTCAATCCAAAAAGGTAGTCATTTATTTAGATGACGTGTTGGCAACGGGCAAAACAACATTCAGAGATTTAAAGAAATTTCTTGAAAATAAATCAAAAGACGATACAAATACATTGTATGCCGACTTACTCAAAACGGCTAAATTTGATTTGGTGGTTTATACGGTATGTCGTCATTCATGGGGCGGTGCAAATGTAGATTTTCGGATAAAACAGGCATTTGGCGAACCAGTCAGAAAGCGAATTAAATACTATTGTACTTTTGAAGTTGAAAACCATGTAACGGCATACAATCAAAAGTATAATTGCGTTTATCCGGTCAATCCAAATAGTGACTTTGTAAACGAATATTTTGAGCGTATTGATACGGGCAAACATTCCAAACATGAAAAATACGCTTTTCGGAAAAACCATTTACCAAAACAAGAAACGTTCTTTACAAGCCCTGCAAATCGGATTCGATACGAAAACATTTTGCTGTTAAAAGGCATTGAAATACTAAACAAAGTCGATACCCTAAACGTAAAATCAATACGACCATTAGGGTACACCGTCAAAAGTCATAAGACTTTGGGTTTGGGTACTCAATTCTTTACGTGGCGAAATATCCCTAACAACACGCCTTTAGTTTTTTGGTGGGAAAATCGCGGTTGGCATCCTTTATTTCCGGTCAAAAACAGAGGGTAACGAAAACAAACTATTATGGAAAAAGTGAAAGTACAGACATACAACAAAAACGAAGCAGCCATATTTAGAAGCACAAAAGCGACTTTTGGCGGACTGTCAAATATGGCTTCGGGTTACACTATATTTGTGAATGGAGTTATGATATTGTCGTCCGAAGCACTTTATCAGGCATTAAAATTTACATCCTATCCCGATATTCAGCACAAAATTATCAGTCAAAAAAGTCCAATGACGGCAAAAATGATAAGTCGTAAACACAACGACCTTGTAAGACCGGATTGGAACGACATTAGAATTGACGTGATGCGGTGGTGCTTAATGGTCAAACTTTCTCAAAATTGGGATTTATTTTCCGAAGTGCTTAATTCTACGGGCGATGCTCCGATTGTCGAATATTCAACAAAGGATAAAGTTTGGGCTGCGATTGACAAAGGCAACGGTACTTTAGAGGGTGCAAATGTACTTGGTAGGTTGTTAATGGAATTGAGACACATCGTAAAGACTAAAGATAGATTTGAGTGTGTCAGACCTTTAGACATTCCCGACTTTCTACTTTATGAGAATGAAATTGAATGGGTATGTGATGAAACGAATGATATTTTTGATTTGGGCGAAGAAGAAGCCGAAGAACACCGACATTTAGCCTTTGCCTAAAGAGAGCATTACGATAAGATATTTAAATAGGAAAGCACCTTGTTTTTGACAAGGTGCTTTTTTCGTTGTTTAGAGCATAACTCAAAAAAACGGGTAAAACTCAATATAAAGTCATTTTCGGGGCAAATTTCAAGCAATAAAAAAAGAGCTACAACTTTCGCTGTAACTCTCTTTTAAGTCGGGGCGGCAGGATTCGAACCTGCGACCCCCTGCTCCCAAAGCAGGTGCGCTAACCGGACTGCGCTACGCCCCGTTTTCTTGAGTGGATTAGTTAAATGATTTATTAAGCTGATGAGAGAAAAATTTAGCGAAGCTAAATAAATACTTACGAACTCAATAAACCGTTCAACTAATAACTAAATTGCAAAGCAATTTGCGGAGAGAGCGGGATTCGAACCCGCGGTACCTGTTTCCAAGTACGCTGATTTAGCAAACCAGTGGTTTCAGCCACTCACCCATCTCTCCGATTGGGGCAGCAAAGATAAGAACTTTGCTCGCAATTACGCAAATTAACTGCGATATTTTTTTAAAACAAATTTCAAACTAAAAAAGTTCCCCTTGTTTATTCGTGGATTCGTGGATTCGTTATTCGTTATTCGTTATTCGTTATTCGTTATTCGTGGACTCGTTATTCGTGGACTCGTTATTCGTTATTCGTTGTTCGTTGTTCGTTATTCGTTATTCATACACACTCATTTGTATTTTCTTTTCGAGTTCCTCTACTACGTTTTTAAACATTTCGTCGGTATCTAACAGGTCGCTCACGGCTTTGCAGGAATAAATGACGGTACTATGGTCGCGTCCGCCAAAATTATCGCCGATGACTTTGAGGGATTTATTGGTCATGTTTTTCGCCAGATACATCGACAACTGACGTGCGATGACAATGGAGCGTTTGCGGGTCTTGCCTTTGAGTTTTTCTACATTGAGGTCGTAATGTTCGGCGACCATTTTTTGGATAAACCCAACGGTGATTTCTTTCGATATTTCGCTGACGAAATTCTTAATCACTTCTTTTGCCAACTCGATATCTACCTCGCGGCGGTTGAGCGACGATTGGGCAACCAAGGAAATCAATACGCCTTCGAGTTCACGAATATTATTTTTGATATTATACGCGATAAATTCGGACACATCGACGGGCAGTTCGACGCCTTCGCCCGACATTTTGCTTTCCACGATAGCGCGACGCGTCTCAAAATCAGGCACTTGCAAATCGGCAGAAAGCCCCCATTTGAAGCGTGAAATCAGGCGTTCTTCCATGCCGTCCAACTCCTTTGGAGGGCGGTCGGAAGTTAGGATAAGTTGTTTATTGCTTTGATGAATTTGGTTGAAAATGTGAAAGAAAATATCTTGTGTTTTCTGTTTATTTGCCAAAAATTGGATATCATCTACAATGAGTACGTCTACCAGTTGATAGAAATTCACGAAGTCATTGACCGCATTATTTTTAAGCGATTCTATAAATTGATTCGTAAATTTTTCGGAAGAAACATATAATATCGTCTTATCCGGATGCTTGGTTTTGACCTCATTGCCGATAGCGTGTGCGAGGTGTGTTTTCCCCAAGCCTACATTTCCAAAAATAAATAATGGATTGAAGGCAGTGCCGCCCGGCTTTTTCGCCACAGCCACTCCGGCAGAACGCGCCAAACGATTGCAATCGCCTTCGATATAGTTCTCAAAAAGATAAGTCGGATTGAGTTGGGCATCAATCCTCATTTTTTTGATGCCGGGAATTACGAAGGGGTTTTTTATCGCTTGTTTGGGCGATGGGATTCTATTATTTGGCGGATTGACAGCCGAGCCTTGACGGGCTTTTTGCTGCACACCGCTTTTTTTCATCATAATTTGATACTCCAACCGCGCCTTTTCGCCCAATTCCTGACGCAAAGCATTGCGGAGTAGAGAGACATAGTTTTCTTCCAACCACTCATAAAAAAATTTGTTTGGGACAAGAATGGTCAAAATATTTTCGTTGATGGCAACAGCTTGGATAGGCTCAAACCACGTCTTGAAGCTCTGTGCATTGACCTGCTTGCGAATGGTTTCGAGACAATTCTGCCAGGTAGTATCGTGGTCAATCATTAATTTAGTCATACATCATTTTGGAAAATGGGTTCAACAAATAGCAAGTGTGGCTTAGTAGTCAGTAAAGCTAATACTGTCGGGTAATTTGGCGAAATTTGCCCGATTACTTAGGAAAATTGGTATTTTACCACATATACTGTATTTCTCAATGGCAGAAAGCGGTTGATTAGTGAATTGGGGAATTGGGGAATTGGGATAAAAAATTTCGCGTAGCGAAATTCTCTTAATAGCCTAATTACCCAGTTACCTAATCAACCAATTCACTACGACAAATCACGCATTTACGTTTTTTATTTCTTTCAAAATATACATCCAGCCTGCCGAGGACGATGCCTGCCCAGCCTGCTTGTGTAATATGGACTTCTTTATTTTCGATATTGGAGCGAATGTCAGGAGTATCCATAAATGTGTGTGTATGTCCGCCGATAATCAGGTCAATGTAGCGTGTATTTTCTGCCAGAATCACATCGCTTACTTTCGTATTGCCTGATGGCACGGGGTCGTATTGGTAGCCGAGATGCGACAGACATATTACGTAGTCGCACTGCTCGTCTTGTTTTAATAGGGTGGCGTACTGGGTCGCCTTTTCAAGGGGGTTGAGGTATTGAGTATTGCCATATAGATTGGTAGGTACGAGTCCTTCGAGTTCGATACCCAAACCGAAAACGCCGATTTTCAGACCGCCTTTGCGAAAGATTTGGTAGGGTTTTACCTTGTCGTGCATCATGGTGTCCGAAAAATCGTAATTGGAGCTAATCAGGCTAAAGTTTGCATGGGGGAGTTGTTTGTGCAAGCCTTCGAGTCCGGCGTCAAAATCGTGGTTGCCGAGCGTAGTGGCATCGTACCGCATTTCGCTCATGAGTTTAAACTCGAGTTCGCCGCCGAAAAAGTTGAAGTAGGGCGTGCCTTGAAAAATATCGCCTGCATCGAGGAGCAATACGTTTTCCTCTTTGCTGCGGATATTTTCTATCAGTCGGGCGCGACGGGCTGCGCCGCCGAGTCCTTGCAATTTGCCGCCATCCATCGGAAAGGGCTCTATGCGACTGTGTACATCATTGGTGTGTAAAATCGTCAGTTTAAGTAATTCCGGTTTGGCAAATGACATCAACGGCAAAGCTCCCATACCCATTAAAATGGCTGCGCTACTTGTGGTTTTGAGAAACTTCCGCCTGTTCTGTTTCATATCAAACAAAAAATAAGTTCGTCATTTTTTGTACTTTGTTGTTCGTTAATTTTTATTTTCATAAAAAAAAATACGAAGTACTCATAACATAGAACACTTTAATTAAGAATAAAAAAAAAGATAATACTTAACTACCAATGAATTTATCGAATGATGCGTACCTGAGAGAAGTGATGGAAGAAACTTCAAGTTAATAGGTATTATACTTGATGAATCATAGTGTACGGGTCATTTCCGTCAGGGAGACGAAAGTAGGTATTATTTTGGGGAAATAATAGTGAATTTGAGATTTTTTTAAAATTTAAAAAAGACTAATGTAAGTTTACGTTGAAATTCTACATGTAATTAAAGTATTGATTTTTAAGTTTTTATAAATTATAAATAATTAAATAAATAGCTTCGAGTGTTGTAAATTCGTCACTTTTGATACCTCTTGTTTTGTAAGAAATTATAAAACCTTAGTTTTCAACATCTTAGTGTTTTCAACAGCATTTGTAGAGTTACTAACATTGTAGAAATTTAAATGTAAGAAATTGAAAGAATTTTAGGGGTAAAAAAAATAACTTTTTTAATTTTTAAAATTAAATTAAAAATATTTTCAATTTAATACAATTAAAATATCTAAGCGAAATAAAATTTGGCACTTTTTTGCTGTCATTAATCTGTTGTTAAATAAACGGTTTTTTGTAAAACTAAAAGAACTGCCATTCCATCTTGTTGCAATGAAAACAAAATGACGGTACTTTATTCTGAAATAATTTGCAGGCACTAAGTGAAAGAATCCGTCCAAATCGTGAAGTTATTATTTATTTGTCACTAAATAATCTTTTTTCACTACCTAACTACTGTCACTGTTCCTTTTTTAAATTCATAATGACCATCCGTATAGTTGATTTTGGCTGTCCAGAGGTATACTCCTTGCGGTACTATGTTTCCTTTATAAGTTCCATCCCATTCATCGTCTGGCGAGCCGTTTTCCACATTATTCAGCCTTGCAACGATGTCACCCCATGGGCTAAAAATCTCCAATTGATAGTCAGCAATGCCCAAACCTACGGGTCTAAATACCTTCACCAATTCATTACCAAAACTCTGGTCGGGCGATAGCGCGTTGGGTGCGTAAAATGTATGTATTTTCTCATAATCAACCAATTGTGAGGTGCTATCTACGCAGGTAAATACACTGTTATTATTATTAAAAGCCACTAAAACGACCTTCGAGGGTGGGTTGGTGCGAAACTCATGATACGGATTTAGCTCGGTACTTGTGGGCGTATTGTCGCCAAAATTCCAAAGATAGTCATTGGCATCTGTTGACTCATTCGTAAATTGTACATCACCCAATATAATCGGGTCGTTATCGGCGATATAAGAAAAATCTGCCGTCGGAGTTTCATAAACGAAAACGGTTTGTGTTATAGAGGTAGTATCAGAACAACTTTCTTCATAAATAGCGACTTGCGAAATGGCGTAATTTCCGGCTTCGGTCAAAATGATATTATCGCCCTCTATGGCTTCTCCATCGACTAGCCAAATAACACTTGTTGCATCTATTGACAAATCATTAATTTGTAGCGTGTCACCCTCACAGAGTCGGCTTTCAGGAATAGAAAATCCGGCTATTGGTTGAGGAAAAACATCTAAAACAGCCCTTGCCGTATCAGGGCAATTATGAATATTATTGGTCACCAACTCAATCGTATAGCTACCTGCTGCGATATAGGTATGCGTTGGTTCAAAGACGTTGGAAGTTGTGCCATCACCAAAATTCCAAGCAAAGTTGTCACTGCCTTGTGAGAGGTTTTCAAGTGTAAGTGTGGTAGGTATTCCGCAAGAATCCGAAAGAACGGCGGTAAAATCGGCTACCGTAGAAGGACTTGCCGCAATATTGATGGTAGTTGTGTCATCAGGGCAGCCGTTGTTTGCGCCGACTGTCAATAAAGCCGTGTATTCGCCGGTATCGTATGTGAATGTAGTATTGGTTTCGGTTGAAGTATTGTTATTACCAAAAGTCCATAGTGTCCATTCGCTGTTTTTAGAAATATCGGTAAAATCAACGGTCAGTGCTTCGCAACCTTCGGTCGGCGAAGCCAATATTTCCGCCACAGGCGATGCCAATACTTCAAAATTTTGAGTGAAGGTATCGCGGCAGCTAAAGGCGTTTTCAGAAATTAACATGACCTCATAAATGCCTGATTCGGAAGGAGCAAAAAGAAGGCTGTCATTTTGATTTGTATAAAAATTGCCATTGAGATACCATTGGTTTGTGATGTAATCCGTGGATTGATTGATGGCAATTATGGTATCATAAAATTGGCAAATTTCATTCGTATTTAATACAAATTCACTTTCAGGTGCTTCGTGAATGACGACAAATATGGTCGAATCATTTGGGCAGTCAAATTCATCGTACACCGTCAAAGTAACTTGGTAAGTGCCTGATTCGGTGTATGTATGACTTGTGACGGCTTCTGTCGCGCCTTGCCCGTCACCAAAATCCCAAGCATGATTAGTCGCTGAACTTCCGACGCTAAATTGAATGGAATCGCCAGGGCATGCTGTGGTTGGTGCGGCGATAGGTGCAGCGATGAGTTGTTCGCGGACGGTGATGTTTCGCCTAAGCGTATCAGGACAAGCGTAAAAATCGGAATACATAATTAATTCGATGGTATAATCCCCCGAATTTTGATAGGTGTGCGAGGGGCTGACATTATTGGAAGTCTGGCTATCTCCAAAGTCCCATTCTGCGGCGGCACCGATTGAGTTGTTTTCAAAATAAACGGTATCATCCACGCAGACCATCTGCGGAAAATCCACATCAAGTAAAGGCAAAGGAAATACCTTAATCGTATCGCTCTGAAAAAAATCAATGCCGCATAATTCGGCAGATTGGGTAATGATATATTCACCCGGAATTTGGTAGATATAACAAGTATCGGGCGTGATGCTTGTGCCGCCATCACCAAAATCATAAATTATCGTAGCACCAATAGTAGCATAGTTGGTCACACAAACCTCGAAGGGCGGGCAGCCTTCGGAAGCGTTTAGCTCAAAGAACGCATCTACGTTGTTTGGATTAATTGTAATAGGTTTGATAAGGGTATCTGAACCACACTCGTTGGTCGCAACAAGTGTGACGTAATAAGTGGAAACAGAATCGTCAGGCGAAGTATATACCTGATATCCCGGGTCGTATTCGGTGGAAGTATTGCCATTGCCAAAGTCCCAAAATATTTCCGTAGGATTGCCCAGTGTAATATTCATAAAATCAATGGTATCTGGCGAACATCCTACCCGATGCGTAATGCCAAAATCAACTGTTGGATAAGGATGTACCAACACATGTACTGAATCGGTCAAGGCAGCACAGCCGTTGACCACCCAAAGTTCGATGGTAATCAAAGAGTCGGTCTGTACATTATCCAATACAATTTCAGGTTGGCTTTCAAAAAGGGTATCTACGCCACCAATTATCCAGTATTGTTCGATGCCTTCACCTGTGCTGTTATTGGTGTAATCTATCGTCAGTGGGGCGCAGCCCTCTTGGGTCAATATCTCTATATCCAAAGTCGGGGGTGGTGTGACGTGTATTTCCTGTACCAATGTATCTCTACATCCGTAATTTGTAATGACGATAAGTTGTAAATTAAAATCGCCTTCGGTGGTATAGGTGTGCATGGGTTCATATTGGGTTGATATTGGGCTACCATCGCCAAAATTCCATTCATAACTCGTTGCTCCTACGCTGTTATTTATCAAGGTAAATGCTTGGTCTTGGCAGGGTGGCACATCCGTTGTGAAAGCAGCCACAGGAAGGGGCGCAATAAATAAAGTGGTCGTTTTACAGGCTTCACATTCTTGCACAATTTGTGATTCGATGCAGTATTCGTATTCGTAAGTCATTCCGGGTTCGAGGATGGAAATGTCAACGACACCGTCAGTTGCGTTGATAATTCCTTCGCCACTCCAAGTGCCTTCGAGCGGACTGAAATTTGAAAATGTATAAGTTGCATTGGTAAAACATACACTCGCAGGAGGTGGTACTATGATGTCGTTGTTCAAATCCAATATCTCAACGCTTACTACATCGCTTTGCTCGCAGGATGTGCCTGAACTGAGGGTGTAGGTGAAGGTACAAGTGTGTTCGCCTATCGCTTCCAAGTCAATTTCTCCCGTATCGGGGTCAATCGTGCAGTTGGCATCGTTGGAAGACCAGTCTCCGCCTTCGACATTTGTGTTCAGCATCAGGGTGCCATCATCTACACATACGGTCATATCTGCGGGCATGATGAGTTCGGGTTTGTCGCCGAGTTCGATGACAAAGGTATCTTGTATAATGCAACTTCGAGTAGTAAGTGTCACTTCAATATCGTAAAAACCTTCCGATAAGCCGCTTCCATTGAAAATCCCTTCTTCGCTAATGCCTTGTCCATCGAAAGTTAGTGTACCCTCAATGCCTGTTGTCGTAATTTCGGGATTCAAATTTACATCATTTGGGTCGATGCAAATAAAAATAGGGTCGTTGACGGTGATGGCGGGGAGTTCGTCTACTATTACAGCGATTTCAATAGTAATTTCACAAGCATTATCATCTACATAATTATAAATGACTGTTGATGTCCCAATTCCTGCAATTTGCGGGTCAAGAATACCATCTTCTGTTACGGCATCTCCCTCAAACGTACCACCTGTAGGAGACACCTCTAACATAGCCGGCATATCGGTAATGCAGTAAAAAGCCTCTACCGCAGTAACGACTTCTGAAGCAACAACTTCTACCGTAATCATATCCGTTGAGCTGCAAGCTTCGTTGTTGATGCTGTACGTTATAGTGTACATGTCGGGAGGCAAACCCATTGGGTTAAATGTGCCATCCGAACTGACACCCGTTCCTGACCAATCGCCGCCCTCCGGTGTAGCTTCCAATATTATCGGCGAAGAGCCTTGGCAAATAGGTGTATTGATTGATGTAATCATCACGGGGTCATCCGCTTGAATGAATAAAGATGAAGTGTCGGACACTGTTCCGCATTCACCTGACGTGACGCTGACTTTGACGGAGTATTCGCCCGGTATGGTAATGTCAAATGTTGGATTCGGGGAAGTGGACATTTCAACGACATTGCCGTTGGTATCGCATATTTGCCAAGTCCAAGTGCCAATATCACCACCAGAAGTCATGCCAATGGTAGGGTCGAAATTTATAGCATTTTGACAATACGCATCATATTCACCTAATTCGATAGAAGGACCTTCGAGGATGGTAAATGAAAAATCATCTTCGGCAGGGCAATCTGTACCAAAACCGATGATATAATCAAGCGTATAACTTCCTGGATTTAATCCCGACGGGTCAAGCGTATCACCCGATATATAAGTGACTTCGCTTCCGTTGTTAAAATATTGTCCGTTGGGTTGAGTGGGATTGATATAAATTGGGTCGTCGTTTTGACAGATTGGGTCGGAAATATCACTGACGTTGACCGTTCCTGTGGTAATGATATTAATATTTGCGGTGCGTGAGGTATTAGGGCAAGGGTGGATGCCTTCTAATTCAAGTGAAATAGTACCAGCTCCATTGAAAGTTCTGCATCCAAAATCGGGGCTGCTATTGTCAGAGTAATTACTGCCTGTACTGCCTGTAAATGTCCAATTATAATTTGTAATGTCACCGCCAAGTACTAAGCCGAGCTGTTCGAAGCAAACTGTAACTTGGTCGCAGCCGTTGATGTCATTTAAGGGTGAAATAGTAGGCGAGGCGTAGATGTGAATGGTATCAATTAGTATTTTCTCAAAACATTCATTTCCGTATGTAAAGCTGACTTCGTAATCGCCCGGACTACTAATGTACATGTCAAGTGTATCCTCTTCGAATAGAAATTCGTACTCATCTGTGTTGGGATAACAATCTGTCCCCATACTTAAAGTATCGTGTGTGTGACACCACGTCCCACCATTTAAAGGTTCTACTTCCCAAAGTTGATTAGTTATCCATTGGTCAGAAATAAAGGTAACTCTCTGCCTATCAGGAGCGCAGCCTTCGCCACCGTCGATGAGGACGAGGTCAGTTTCAGGGATGCCAAGAACATCAATTGTTTGAGTTTCTGCATCAGAACCACATTCATTTGTGACTGTTAGAGATGCGGAATATACTCCCGGTGTATTATAGGTAAATGAAGGATTTTCTTCTGTAGAGTCCGTATTACCGTCTCCGTCAAAATCCCAAGCATAGAATTCAGCATTACAACTTTCATTGTTGAATTGTACCGGGATTCCCTCGCAGAATAGAGGGGTGGCATTGAAACGTGCAGTAGGTTTAAATAAAATGGTTAGTGGTTCGGCAGTATATCTACAACTTTCTACAACCTGACCACCGACCGTACAGTCAGGACTCGTAACAACCAAACGAACTTCAATATTAATTTTACTATCATTACATGCCAACTCATCAGGCACCTCATAACCAAATGATAACCAAGTAGTGTCAGGAAATGTCTGTTCATATATAATCTCATCCGTAACCAAATTAGTCAATATCCAAGTATATGAATCAATATTATTGGCTGGATTTGACTCTGCGCTTCGTAATGAAAAGACCTCTCCTTCACAGGCAACAGTTTCTGTACCGACAAGCTGCCAACTAGGGTCTAACCCACCACAATAATCATCATTGCAATCAGGGTCTATTTGAGAAAAACAATGATTCGCACTGATTAGGAAAAACAGCATTAATATTACTTTTTTCATGAGTTTATTTATTTATCCCTTCAAGAGGCGTGAACCAAATATTTTCATACATCAAGCGATGCCTGCGCGAAACAGACGGGCAACCACTCCCAAAGCTTTTGGGTCTACCGCCACAGCCGTCCTTATAAAAATTGTAGCGCAGACTCAATTGAATAGTCTGACCAAATGCCGACGACAAACCACCCATATTATGCATATACTGAATGCCAAGATTAACCTGATGCGGACTGCGCGAGGGGGAGACTTTGAAGAAAAGGTGATAAATCAGCGACTTGGTATCTTGTGTAAATTTCTTGAAATCGCCCGAATTAAAATAAACTCCAAAACCGAATGCCTTTTGATAATTAGCTTCAAAACCAATCTGTTGAGTCATTAAATTTGCGTGTTTTTGCAATACATAACTCGGCTTAAAACCAAAATAATTGCCGTAACTTCTGGTCAGCGGAAATTCCGGTGCGATGTATATCGAATATTTATCGACAAAGTAATTTTTATCCTGTTCCAAATCCAAAACCGAATCAAAATCTATTCGTTCTCCGATATTCGTATAATTTTCAAATGCCGCCCCATACATCAGCGACCACTTATACTGCATACCGACCTCTACACGATGCACAAATCCACCACCAAGCGTGAGTTGCCAAGTGTTATTCCAATCCGGCGGTACGAATGATGTTGGATTCATAATACCCACAGCATTGGTAATTCCGTAAGCAGCATCCAATTGGTCTGAAAAAATCAACTGTTGCCAATCAATTGACTTTTGACTCCACTGTAAGCGCATTCCCAAACGCAGATTGTGCAATTCAAACCGCTTGGGTTCGAAGGGAATCGTGTAAACAAAACTCCCACCCACCATGTTGGTTTTGAACAAATTAATACCTTCCTTATCATGAATGTAATAAAGTCCAACATCAATATTTTTGCAAGGAAAACTCTGCTCAATATTGATTCCTGTACTATTAAAACCTTCTGCTTTAATGTATTGCTGTTTGTGAATAGCACGTACTGTCAACGAACCATTTAAGCCCGTCAAAGCAGGATTGACGTAAGAAAGAATTTGTCTGGATTCTAAGAAAAAAGGATCTTGAGAAAAAACATGTAATGTGGTCAACATTGCCAATAGCAATGCGAACCACCGTTTAAGGGATGAAAAAACAATAAACGCTACATCTTGACTTGTTCTTTTTCCTTTATACTTCACCAAATTTTCCTTAAATAACCCGTTATTCGCGTCAGATTTGGCTCGTGTAAAGAAAAAATAACGGCGTGAAGATGTAGCGTTTATTATCTTTTCATCCCTAAGGGATGAAAAAACATTAAACGCTACATCTTGACTTGTTCTTTTTCCTTTATACTTCATCAAATTCTCCTTAAATAACCCGTTATTCGCGTCAGATTTGGCTCGTGTAAAGAAAAAATAACGACGCGAAGATGTAGCGTTTACTATCTTTTTAAGTGCTTGCATAACGTAGTTTTTTTGTGTTGATTTATTGAACATAACATACATAACGAACCAACATTCTGAAAAATTAAACTCTCAATTACTTAACTTGACTTTAGCCATTTCAGGTGCAACGCACCGGCATCGTAAAGGTATTGTCAAACGGTACCGGTGCGCTGCACCTAGAGTATCGGGGTGGTATTTTTTCTACAAACGGGGTTGGGATACTGTACCTTTTCTTTGCTACCGCATAAAAACAGTGATCGTAAAGAAAGTAAACAACTGATTATTAATACGTTACAATTGTTTTGTTTCCCATCTAAAATCAAATCAAACAATGTACTAAGTATCAGGAACAAATAAACATTTTAAAATATTTGTATAATAATATATTTGCCAAATGATAAATGATGAACGATGAATTTATCCAAATTATTTTATAATTTGTTTATTATTAAAAATTAAATATTTCTTATTATAAAAAAATTTGTAACTGCTCAGGTAGGTCGTTTTACAATTTGACTTAGGGAAGAAGAAGAAAATAATCTACCCCAAATGAAGAAGTTATTTTTTTTATATGTTTGGCTAAATTTGACGCACATAGCCGAGCTACGTAAGGAAGATTTAGTGAAACATATAAGGTCGCACTGAAATATAGCCATTTTTTAATTAATTAAAATTATTTTGTAATTTATTTATTATTAAAAATGAATTATTTATAAATATTTTTTATTATAAATTAATTTAAAAATATCCTTATTTCAGCAGAACCATATAAGAAAAAGAACAATTCAGACGGGTAGATTATTTTTTTCGTCTTCCCTTAAGTATTTGAATACACTAAGTTCTCGTTTACGTATATTATCAATAACGAAGCGTAGGACACAAAAAGTATGCTGCCCGGACTTAAGAGTATGTTTAAATTTTTTCTGTCTGAAAACCAATATCTTATGAACTTGACTTTACATCAAATCAGTTATTTGTCCAGATAAACGCCTGCTTTCAAAACGACCCCGATAGCTATCAGATATGCGTCAGGTTTAGTTATTCTTAATTTGTATTTAATTGATAAATAAATATTTACAAATAATATTAAAATTGGAACGAGAACTAATCTCCCCCTTTGGAGGCAGGGGTGATTGGTTCTGAATTTCGCACAAATTTTATTTTGTTTGACAGCCCCGAAGGGGTGAACTTCACTAACTTGGGGTGTCAGCCCCAAGATAGAAATTCGAAGTATCACTTAGCCCTGAAAGAGCGAAATTTCAAGTTATACCGCCCTTTCAGGGCTGGCGAAGTAGATTTATTCCGAGCAATGGGCTGACACCCATTGTTATAATATGTCGTCCCGTTGGGACTTGTGACAAAATTATATTTCGATGAAAATGATTTCTCATTCAGAACCAATCACCCCTGCTTTGGAGGGGGCAGGGGGAAGGATTTTCGGCTGCTTTTCCTCCCCCCAACCCCCTCCAAAGGGGGAGATATATCGTGCTTTCTTTTTCAATTTCTTTGTAAATAACTAATTATCAAATTTTTATTCATTAACAAAAACTAAACCTGATGATGCCAATCCGATAGCTATCGGGGAAGCACAAAATAACCTACCCAAGATGATAAACTTATTTATCCTGCGTTAAGGCGAACGAAAAGTCATTTATGTAATATGATTTTTAAATTGAAGGATAAACTTGAGTCGTCGGACATTTTTAAAATCTATTGAGTGTGTAAAACATTAGAGGCAATTATATATAAAAGGTGCAGCGCACCGTCCCCGTTTGTAGCAAGAAAGCTCCTCCCAAACTCATAAGGTGCGTTAGCACCGACTCCGTTTGTACGCACTAACGGGGTCGGTACTAACGTACCTCTAATGCCACGAACTTATGATACACCCAAACAAATTAAAGTTCCCCTAATATTTTACACACTCAAATCTATTGATACCCCACATCTCTAAGTATCTCGTTTACAAAACTTGAAAAATTTAGCAAACAGAATTACTTATTTTTATTTTTTTATTGAAATTTATCATAAAGCACAAAGTCTTTAATTATCAATAAAATACAAAATGCTGTTGTCTGCCATTTGCAAAATGTCAGCCAACTCGCGCAATCGAAAAAGATATGGGGTATCAATAGATTTTTAAAATGTCAGACGACAGTGTCCTACTATTTTACTGAATAATAAGTTATTACAGATTGAAATATTTTTTATTATTGACTGCTTTTCCAAACAAAAACAAAAGATTCTTTGACAAATCCAGTGATGACTATTAGTTAGGGCGTATCCCCCTCCTTATCAGTCGGGGGTCGGGCTATCCGGCACTCTCTTCATTCCGCTATCGCTACATTTCGTTCAAACAACACCTCCTATCCCTTACGCAAAAAAGACAGACGAACAGACGAAAAACGAATAATCACTACGTTTCTCAAAGAACCATTATTTTTTCATCGCCCCAAAATAAGCCTGCGCCTCTCGCATCACACGTGGCGCCATTATCAGCGTAGCCGTCATCGTAGGTATCGCCATCAGAGCAAATGCGCCATCAATGAGGTTGAGCATCGCGCTAAGTGAGGTCGTTGCGCCGATGATGATGCTGGCGATATAAAAGTAATTATACCAATGTTTTTTATCTGCGCCGAGTAGGAACGATGCGCATTTTGTGCCATAATAAGAATACGAAAATAAAGACGACACACCAAACACCACGATACATGCCAAAAGCAGGTATTCGCCGCCCGGCACTGCACCGCCAAACGCCGAAGCGGTCAGGCTCACGCCGTTATCGTCTGATGTCTCCCATACGCCTGTCACGAGAATCGCGAGTGCCGTCAGTGTACACACGATGAGCGTATCAATCAAAGGACCGAGCATCGCCACCAAACCTTCGCGAACGGGTTCGGAAGTGCGTGCTGCGCCATGCGCCATCGGTGCTGTACCAATACCCGCTTCATTGGAAAATGCACCGCGACGGATGCCCAACAAAATCAGTCCGCCGACCATGCCGCCGAGTAGCGGATCGCCCGTGTAGTTTTTCGCCGCAAAAGCATCCGTGAAAATCATTATCAGATATTTCGGTACTTGGTCGATATGAATGAATAGAATAATCAAAACGGACACAAAATATAACACCACCATCGTCGGTACGAGCCTTGCCGCCGTCTTGCTGATGCGTTTTAAGCCACCCAAAATGACGATTCCCGTGATGATTGCCAATATAATTCCAATAGTCAAATCTGACGCAAAACCTGTTTGTACTCCGTTGGGAATCAGTAAAATATCGCGTATCGCTTGCGTGAGTTGGTTGACATTAAAAACAGGCAGCGCACCAATCAAACCCGCCAAACTAAAAAACACGGCGAGCGGTTTCCAACTTTTGCCCAAGCCTTCGACGATAAAATACATCGGTCCGCCTTGCACCTCGCCTGCCGAGTCGCGCCCCCGGTACATAATCGCCAATGTGGACGTGAAAAACTTGGTACACATCCCAATCAGCCCACTGACCCACAACCAGAAAATCGCGCCCGGTCCGCCTATTGTAATTGCTACGGCAACTCCGGCGATATTGCCCATGCCGATAGTCGCAGAAAGTGCCGTCGTCAGGGCTTGAAAATGCGTGATTTCTCCCGGCGCGTCAGGGTCGTCATACTTGCCGCGCGTGACCTGTATGGCGTGTCCAAGATACCGAAAAGGCAAAAAACGCGACCGCACCAGCAAGTACAATCCGCCCCCAATAAGCAAAATCAATAAGGGCAAACCCCACACAAAGGAAGCAAAAGCTCCCGTCCACTGGTCGATTGTTTCTAACATAAGTTGTGATAGTCGATGGTCGATAGCCCATAGTCGATAGGGAGACGTGAAACGCTCTACACCGACGGTGGACTGTGATAAGTAAAGTTAGGAAAATGTCAGGGAATATGGTCTTATTTGCAAATTCAATCTATAAAAGCGCCATTTAGGTACGAGGAGAAGCAGGAATTTGAATTTGAACAGAAAAGGAGAGTTAGAGCCAAAGGCTTAATCGCTTGGGTAGTGGCTTCGATGATTACGCTGATGGCTTATCTGGAGTTTTTTTAGTTGACGTAGGCTTATTTTATTGGTGGGGTTTTGATTGGTGGGGTGGTATAAATGGGGGGTTGTGTTGGAGGGGAACGGGAGGAGATAGGTAAATAGACTGGTTAGAGGGAACTCATGACACCTACAGGCACTTCTGTGCCTTCGTGTTCTTTATGTTTTTCTCTTTCATTTGTTGGTTCATCAAAAATGCCCGTTGAAATTATTGATTTAATTAGCCTATCAATTACTGGAACGGATACGCTATTCCCGATTAATTTCATCCACCTTGCTCTGGATTCGGGTAAAATGAAATCTTTAGGAAATCCTTGTATTAAACAGGCTTCTTCTTTAGTTATCTTCCGAAATTCATTAGAAAAATAAACTTCGTTCAAAAAACGCGTTTTATATTCTTTGTGAGTGGTAGGTTGGATGTTTTTTAGTGAAATGTAATCGTTGGAATCACTTGCTACTAAGGTAGGAAATACATCAGAGGAAGGCATGAAAACTCTATTGACACCGTTTAGACCACTACTAATTTTTGTGTTTTTGAAGTCGAACCTTTCCTCAACACATTTAATTATATTTTTTTCAAGGAGCGAATTTATGGTATCTGTAATGGATATTCGTTTTACCTTTAAAGACCGGTTGGTTTTTAGTCGGTCAATTACTAAATGATTGCCTGATGCAAGACTAAGTAATTCTAATTCTTCTCCGGTTAAATCTGAATCTTTAAAGTCAAAAATCTCAAAGCTATATTCTACTCTTTTTAGAATTTCTAAGTCAATTAAATTATCTATATCTTTTTGCAAGATAGTTGAATCTAATAATTGGAATTGTTTGAGGGAGAGTGGATTCCCGTCAAGTGGTCCGAATTGACTTTTTCTTCTATTTTTCAGCAATAACAAACAAATTTCTTTTTGCCTTTCTGTTGTATCTTGAATATCCCATGAATGAATTGTCGTATGCCCATTTCTTAAATCGTTAAAGAGAAAATAATCATTAAACCCATTTTTGCTGGAAAGACTCATCTGTTTGGGTTGAATTATGCTTCCAAATAAATCTTTTTGCAAGGGAGCACCATTATCAATACTTGTGCTTACGTCTAATCCTAAAACATCAGCTAAAGTTTCTTTATTAAACGAAGGCTTGGGCAATGAAAATTCATCAAAATATTTTTTGTCGTTGAATCCAATGATATAAATTCTTAGTCTGTTTTGGGCTACGCCATAGTCGTGTGAATTGATTACAAAATACTTCGCAAAATACCCCGCTTGTTCAATTCTCTCCAAGATGTAAGACAAGGCTTCTTTGTTCCGTGGGTCAACTAACCCTTTTACATTCTCAAATATGAAAGCCTTTGGTTTTGATTGGTTAAGAAGGTAAATAGTATCATTCCAAAGTTGCCCTCTATCATCATCAAAGCCTAAATTCTTACCTGCGATAGACCAACTTTGACACGGAACTCCTCCCGTTAAAACATCGTGTTGTGGTAATGCTTCAATTTTGGTAACATCTCCAAAATTTGTATCGGGTTTGACGCTGTAATTTTCACAATAAGTATTTATTGCGTCTTTGTTCACTTCACTAAACCCTAAGCAAGAACCACCGTTTTGGGTTAATGCCATTTTAAAGCCACCAATCCCTGCAAATAAATCAATAAATGTAAATCTTTTATTCATAACCTTTTTATTGCAAAACTGTTTCGTCAAAACCTTCCGGAGGCTCAATTCCTAAATATTCCCGATATATCCGTTCTCTATATTCTTTGCCCAATAAATTAATTTCAGATATGAAATTTTTGTAAGTTCCTTTTCCTCCGATAAATTCCCAAAACTCATTTCCTATTAAAATTGATTCATCATTGTGCATATCGAACCATCTCATAGGAAAACTCCAATTATAATCTTCCTTCTTGCCATAAGGATTATAAGCTAAGGCATAAAAAGCGGCATCAATTCTTTCGGGATTCATGGCTAAAAGTTTAAACATCTTTTCTTTGCTTACTTTAGTTTGGTCGCTATTCGGAAGAGGTGCTTTTACCTCGAAAGCGTATTTTTTCTTTGTTTTTTTGCTTTCAATATAAATATCACAAACTACACTTGTGGGAATCGGTTTGCCTTTTCCTGCCAAAATATACTTCAGTTCAACATCCCAATCCGGAACAACTCTATCTTCCCCTTTCTTTTTATGTTCCAGTTTGTTGAGTACTTCTTGAATTCTTCTAAGGCATTCAGCACCAACTTCGCCTGTAATCGTTTTGCCCATTTCGCAATGTCCATGATATTCTTGTGCGACGACATGAGCCAATTTTTCCCAAACACCACCAAATGGCGTTACAAATCTTCGCTCAAAATGCGAACCTTTGAAAATTTCATCAGGCACTAATGCGGCATACAATGGCTTACTTGAATGATGTTTTTCCTTTATAAAAGGGTCTTTAGTCAAGACTTTTTCCATAACTCTATCCATAAGTTCTGAAACCACTCTTTTTATGGCATTATTTACTTTTTTCTTACTCAATTTCGGTTAGTTTTAATAAACTTTAAAGATACGATTTTTTAATTAAAAATATCTGCACACCTTTTCTAAAAATGAAAATGGTTATCATCAAGCCCCACCGCATCCACCAACTCTACCCGAAACTTCACCTCCGCTTTCAGTGCGGTAAAGACTTTCAAGATGGTGGCGATGGTTACATTTTTTGAGCCTTTTTCGAGTTTCGAGATTTGGGATTTTTGTACACCGACCAATTGACCATTTTGGTGTGTGCTACAAAATGGTCATCAAACTTCTCTCTGTCCTCCCTTTCCAATCTCTATCATTTTGGTGACGCCAACGAAATGATTATCGATAACTTCACCGGAGTTTTCGCAAGATTTTGTAGCTTTCTGAATCGTGTTTACAAAGACACGATTATTTCTCTCATGTTGACTTAGTTTTTTTAGGCCCTCTCTTCTTCGTGATTAAGTCCAAATCTTGTAATTTCCTACCCAATACATCATCTTTTGCAATATTTGTCAAATCATCTTTCAAACCTAAAACAGACAGCACTCGTAGTATGAATCCGATACTAATATGTTCACTTCCTTTTTCGACATGCCAGAGTGTTTTTCTGGAAATATTTGCTCTATTGGCTACTTGTTCAGTCGTGAACTTTCTTCTTAATCTTGCCAGTTTGATGTTTTCACCTATATGTTCAAGTATTCTTTTTTCTTTTGGTAATAATTTCGGACTTTTCGCTCCCATAATATTTCTATTTAGAAACAAGAATACATTAATTGTTTCTAAATGGCAACATTATGGGGTGAAAAATTTAAATGCTGAAAGTAAAGAAGTCCGTTTCTATGAAGCTACATATTGCATATTAAACATACCAAAACTATTCAATTACACAAAATATCTGTACCGCTTTTAACGACTTTTTCATAAAAAAACACCTCAAAGAACCTCACCACAAGGTCATTAAACATAGCACAGGTATGATTTTTTCAGTTGTAAAAATAACTCCTGACAAGACAGCTACGAATTTCAGAAAAAAATTGCCGATAAAATCGTAATTTGCAGCCCCCGGAATAAGTTTAAGTTCAAGTTTAAGTTTAAGTTTAAAAAATATTGTTTTGGCGCAGTCAAAACCCACATTTAAACTTAGATTTAAACTTAAACTTGGACTTCAAATAAACTTCCAACATGTCCAATTTCGTAGTATCTGCCCGTAAGTACCGTCCCATGCGCTTCGATGATGTCGTGGGGCAACAGCACGTTTCTCAAACGCTAAAAAATGCGTTGAAAAACGAACAGGTCGCTCATGCCTTCCTGTTTTGCGGTCCGCGTGGTGTGGGCAAGACCACCTGTGCGCGTATTTTGGCGAAGGTTTTGAACTGCGAAAATGTGACAGCAGATTTTGAGCCTTGCGGCGAATGTGCCGCTTGCGAAGCCTTTTCCGAAAACGCCTCTTTCAATATTCACGAACTCGATGCGGCTTCCAACAACAGCGTTGAACACATCCGTACACTCACCGAGCAAGTTCGTTTTCAGCCGCAGAAAGGAAAAAAGAAAATTTATATTATAGATGAGGTACACATGCTCTCGCAGGCTGCCTTCAATGCGTTCTTGAAAACATTGGAAGAGCCGCCGCCATATGCCATTTTTATCCTCGCGACAACGGAAAAACACAAAATCATTCCGACCATACTTTCGCGCTGCCAGATTTTTGATTTCAAACGGATTCAAATCCCCGAAATGGTCGCTCACTTGCAAAATATTTGTAAAGAGGAAGGCATTGATGCTGAAAAAGATGCGCTGCATATCATTGGACAAAAAGCCGATGGCGCACTCCGCGATTCTTTGTCGATTTTTGACCGTATTGCGAGTTCTGTTCCCGACAAAAAAATTACTTACGATAGCGTTATTACCAATCTAAATATCCTTGATTATGATTATTATTTCAAGGTAGTAGATGCGATGCTCACCGAAGATGTTTCAACGGTGATGCTCTTGTTTGATGAAATTTTAAATAAGGGTTTTGAGCCGGATATTTTTATTAATGGCTTGGCAGCACACTTGCGAAATCTATTAATTTGTAAAGATGAAAAAACACTAAAACTACTCGAAGTCGGCGAAAATGTCCGCGCACGATACGCACAGCAATCGCAAATTTCGCCAACAGCGTACCTGCTCACTGCCTTGAATATTGCCAATGATTGTGACGTCAATTATCGCATGGCACGCAACAAACGCCTGCACGTAGAAATGTCTATCATCAAAATGACCTATATCAATCGTGCGATTGAATTGGCAAACAATCCGCAAGCAAATATTTCAGTAGAAAAAAAAACTCCTGACCTAAGTACTTCACAAGCGGCTGTACCAAGTCAGCCCGTTTCACAAAAAAACGATGTCCCAAAAAATACATCCACACCAGTAAAAGAAAAAACCCCGAAAGTTGCATTACCAAAATTTGGAGGGGGCAATTTATTGGCTAAATTGGAAGCCGAAGTCAAGCAAGATGACCAAAGAACGGAGCAAACGCCCGATTTGCTCAACGAAGAAAACCTAATCGCGGCCTGGACGGCATTTACCAACCAAGTCGGATCACCACTCATAAAAGGTCAATTCAAAACCTCTACCGTCCGACTCGAAGGCGAAGAAATCAAGGTCGGTGTCAGCGGTCGGGTTGCCAAAGAATCCATCCCAATCGAGCCGGGATTAATGGCTTTTTTGCGAAAAGAACTCGGCACGCCTACCATCAAATTGACTTGCTACATCGACGAAGCACTCCAAAAATCTATGGAATCAGACGCTCCAAAAGCCCCTGCCGCACCCCTCAACAATATGGATAAATATAGAAAACTCTCAGAGAAAAACGCTTCTTTAGACGAACTAAGAAAGCGGTTTGATTTGACTTTTGATGAGTAAAACAAAAGGAAATATAAAATGTAAAATAATAAATGTAAAATCTAAATTTGGGTAGTATTCGACTAAAGTTTTAGGACGCGAGATAAACATATTTTCCTTGTATCTAATTGGTTTTTAATTTTATAAAAAAAAGCACTGCAAGAACTTTTACATTTCACATTTCGTGGTTCACTTTTTCTTCCGATAAAACAACCGCTGTCCCCACCTCTTCAACTTTTGATTTCCTCCGATTCTTGCCAACACCTTCACGATACGCGGATAATTCGATACGTATTTCATCAAAGTAAAATTTCGCCCCAATTCCTTGCCGATTTGTGTGTACACTTTTTCATCATATTCACGCATGAATGTGGCGGTAAAATCATCGTTTTCAAAACACAAAATCGCTTGTTGGGCAGCGAGTAGACCGCTTTGCATTGCCTTGTCGATGCCATGCCCCTGAAGCGGATCGACCAAATACGCCGCATCGCCCGCCAGCATCATACGCTCGCCCGAAATCGGTTGCCGACGACTCCACAGCGGCAAGCGAAAACCCTTAACTTCACCCAACAGTTTCGCGCCTTGCAATACTGCGCTAATGTCTGGATTATTTTTCGTTATCGTATGAAAAGCATCTTTTACGTCTATTTTTTTGCCCTCAATTTCATTCGTCAATACGCCCAAACCCACGTTATATACGTTTTTCCCGACAGGGAAAATCCAAAAATATCCCTTCGGCAACTCATCCAATAGATAAAAACGATTATCATTCATCGCACAATCGACATCCTTATAATAGGCACGTACCGCAAATGAATTTTTTATGTTTTCCTGAAAATCAACCCCAAAGGAACGCGAAATCATCGAATTTGCGCCATCGCAACCAATGATTAGATTACAAGTCAAATTGAAATTTTTGCCTTCAATTTGAATGGTATTGGCAGTGTGAATTTTATAGATTTTTCGGCCTTCGTAAATGTCCGTATTCGTGTATTTTTTTACCAAATCCAACAAAAAATTATCGAAATCGAGGCGCGGACTATTATAGGCTTTCGTGACCCAATTGACATAAATGGGCTTAATATTCGGGAGATAAACGGAAGAGGATTCGATGCGCTGTTTTAGGTCGAGTTGATCAAATTCTTCGTCGGCATTTTTGAGCAATTTTCGGAGAATTTTAAGCGCAGGTCCGGGAATAGCATCGCCACAGGTTTTGTCGCGCGGAAAGGTACTTTTATCGACCATCGCCACGCGCAAATCCGCCTCACGTAAAGCAAGCGCACAGGCACAGCCCGCAGGTCCTGCGCCTGCAATTACGATGTCATAATGCTGCATTTTTTAAAAATAACAAAGGTTCTTTGACAAATCCGGTAAAATGAATAATAATTTGGGCGTATCCCCCTCCTTATCAGTCGGGGGTCGGGCTATCCGGCACTCTCTCCACTCTCGCTATCGCTCCGTTACGTTCAAACAACACCTACTATCCCTTACGCGAGAAACGAGCAACCACTGAATTTGTCAAAGAACCAAAACAAATAACAAATTCCAAACTAAACTATTATTTGAAACTTGTTTATTTATGAACGATGACAATATTTTTCGTTCGCCAAAAGTCCTCTATATCCTTAATAAACAACATGTTGCCCCTAATTTCGTAGGTGTTACTTGGGCGTTCAGGCAGTATTTTTATGATATCTCGTTTGACTTCGATTTCTGTTTTTTTATAAAAATTAAATGGTTTTTCTTTATCTAGTTTTTGCTGATAATTACTTTGCAAAACGAGTTTTACTCTCCTCTTCAAAACGCCATAATCTTTCAGCGTTCTTTTCGAGCCTGCAATGTAATACCCCTTCACACAATCGGCTATAAACTCCTCTTTCAGTTCCAGTTCCTCGTATTTTTTTTCGAGTTCTTGGTTCACCACCTCCAGTTTTTCGTTCTTTACTTCGAGGGCTTCTTTTTGCTCTGCGACTACGGCATATTGTCTATTAAGTTCGCTTTCTGTATATTGCAACTGTGATTCGATTTGTTTCATTTTGACCGTATAATTTACAATTTCGGCATCCTTTGCTTTTATCTTCTCTTCATATTGAAGAATAATTTTTTTGAGTGAAGAATTATCGGTTTTTATCGCGTTGAGTGATTTTTGCAAGTCTTTTGCCTTATCTTGGTCGCCGATATTTTCGCCTTTCAGCGATTCTATTTTCGCCAAAATAATTTCTTTTTGCAAATCGCTGCCACGCAAATCACCGATGAGATTCTCCATCTGATTTTCGCGCATAGAAATGCCTGCGAGGGTTTCATCTATCTCGTTCAAAGTCTCGATGACCTGATTATATTCTTCTTTAAATAGCTCGCGGTCTTCCTCCAAATCAAGTCTTTCATCCTCAAGTTGTGCGATTTTTGTCAGTGCGTCTTGGTAGGCTTCGTCGCCACCTGTCTTGCAGGCAGTAAAAAGAGTGGCTACCAAAAGACCGTAAAAAAGTATCTGTTTCATGCTGTTGAAATTGGTTTGATTGACTCGATTATGAACGTGTGAAGGTAGTAAAATATTATTGTATTTGATTAGTGATTTGCTAAGGGATAAAAAGATAATGAACGCTATATCTTCACGCCGTTCTTTTTTCTTTAGATGAAAGAACAAGTCGAGAATATATATTTATTTTGTTCCTGATACTTAAGTACACTGTTTCACAAATTTATTTACTTTTTTGAGTATTTCTTTTAAAATGACTCTTCACCAAAAAATCCTT
>ENA-ORXM01001263-ORXM01001263.1-marine-metagenome-genome-assembly--contig:-NODE-1263-length-36359-cov-3.948514_pt1 | contig 36359 bp, 24 predicted proteins | sample MGYA00237867_ERZ511480 | MGnify/ENA primary metagenome ERZ511480 (study PRJEB26309, sample SAMN06266103) | marine metagenome | isolation source: Algal blade | place: United Kingdom:Sidmouth, United... | reverse complement strand
ATCGAAAATACGATTGTCTTTCCATCTGCTGCCAAATCAAAAGACACCCACCGTCCAACGTGTTGTAATCGATTAATTGCTTTCCGATTGGGCGTAGACCAACCATCTTTCGTTCTATAGGTAAATGCCAGTACTTCATCCATGCTTGTCCGTCCATAACTATTAATGGTCATCAAGGTATTATTATCTGGCATCACGGCATTCACAAAATTATTTCCTTGATTGTTTAATGGTCGCCCTATATTTTGAGCTTTGGACCAAACGCCATCTTCCGAACGAGTGCTAAAATAAATATCCTGTCCTCCAAAACCATCTTCGGCATCTTCTCGAACAAAGTATAAAGTCTTTCCATCAGGACTAATCGTGGGTGACTTATCCACATAAATACTATTTACTTCTTGCCCTAGATTTTTAGGTTGTGTACCTTCTACAACATCCCCTCCTTCTACCAAATTAATCGCTCCCATATCTTGGTAAATCGCAAATCGCTTAAAAAGAATCTCTTTAGAAGTACTTTTTAGAGCAACACCTGTTTGTTCAAAAGGTCGATAAGGCATTTTATACACCACTTTATTATTAATCAAAAAATGCAAGGTCGTTCCTTGTTTTTGAATTTCTAAGGTGTTATAATCCTCTGCAATAATTTTATGTTTGCGTACCCAAGGCTCCACTACATTAAATTTCCCATGTAATTGATACCCTATTCTAAACTCCTTTTGGTTATTAATTTCAAAGTGATAATATTTGTACGCATCTTTTCGTCCCCAAGAGAGGCCCCATTTAGAGTCCATTATGCGGCCTTTCGAATCAAATTCTGCCACCAACCGAAAATCTTTATTAGGATTAACATACAAAGCATTGTGATAGGTTCTTTCCCCATACTCTTGTACTTGATACCAACGATTGACGTTTTTTTTAAAATCTTGCTCTTCAAACCACAAAGGCAGTTTTTCCTGTGCGGAAACACTCATTATCATATATAATAATAGCAAGATCGTATAAGTTATTTTTGATGGATGCATCTTTAGTTTTTTTAGTAATAATAACGATTGACAGCTTCAAAAGTTACGAAATCTTCTATTCTGCACTTCATCTGTACCAAATAACATTCCTGTTTTTGTTTAAACAAAAAATATTATGAAGATCATTAAATTGTCATTTTACATGATTCGAATATAATTGACTATCTATAAGATAGTGCCTTAATATACCTTTTTCAAAAAAATTGCATAGAGTAGTAGAATGTTGTATCTTTGCGTCAATCTTAATCGGTTTGGGGTAATTTATCCTTTGTTATAAAGTATTACTAAAACATTCCAAACCAACAATTTGAAAATACTATGTTTCCAGAATATGATGTAATTGTTGTTGGTGGTGGGCATGCAGGTTGCGAAGCAGCAACAGCAGCAGCCAATATGGGTTCCAAAGTGCTACTAGCCACGATGAATATGGAAACCATTGCCAAGATGTCTTGTAATCCTGCTATGGGTGGGGTTGCAAAAGGTCAGATTGTACGTGAAATAGACGCGTTGGGTGGCTATTCGGGTATTGTGACCGATCATACAATGATTCAATTTCGCATGTTGAACCTCTCTAAAGGTCCTGCTATGTGGAGTCCTCGTGCTCAAAGTGACCGTATGCGCTTTGCTGAAAAGTGGCGCATGATGTTGGAGGCAAACCCTAACATTTCTTTTTGGCAAGAAATGGTGGTTGGTTTAGTCGTTAAGAATGGGATTGTAAAAGGTGTTCGAACTTCTTTGGGCTTGGAGATTCCTGCCAAAACAGTTATTTTAACCAATGGAACGTTCTTAAATGGCATCATCCATATTGGGGAACGTAAAATTAGTGCAGGGCGTGCAGGAGAACGTGCTTCAACAGGGATTACTGCTCAATTAGTCGAATTAGGTTTTGAGGCTGATAGAATGAAAACAGGAACGCCTGCTCGTGTTGATGGTCGTACCCTCAATTGGGATATAATGGAGACACAGCCTGGTGACGAACCTGCTGGTAAGTTTTCTTTTACAGAAACGCCTAAACTAAAGCAACAACGTCCTTGTCACATTACTTATACCAACAAAAAAGTACATGAAATATTAAAAACTGGCTTCGATAAGTCGCCAATGTTTACAGGACGTATTCAAGGGATTGGTCCTCGTTATTGTCCTTCAATTGAGGATAAAATTGAGCGTTTTGCCGATAAAGAACGTCATCAATTGTTCGTTGAACCAGAAGGTTGGGATACTTGTGAGGTCTATGTCAATGGCTTTTCGAGTTCTTTGCCTGAAGATATTCAATACAAGGCCATGCAACTTATTCCTGGTTTTGAAAATGCCAAGATGTTCCGTCCTGGTTATGCGATTGAGTACGACTTTTTTCAACCGACACAATTGAAAGTTTCTTTGGAAACTCGTTTGGTTAAAAATCTATTTTTTGCAGGGCAAATTAATGGAACGACGGGTTATGAAGAAGCAGCTGCGCAGGGTTTAATGGCTGGCGTAAATGCTCATTTAAAGATTCACGATCAAGAACCCTTTGTACTTAAGCGTTCTGAAGCCTATATTGGTGTTTTGATTGATGACTTGATTAACAAAGGTACCAAAGAGCCTTATCGGATGTTTACGTCTCGTGCTGAACATCGTATTCTCTTGCGTCAAGACAATGCTGATACTCGCTTAACTCCTTTGGCAGATCAACTAGGCATTGATGTCAAAGATCGTTTGGCTCGTGTGCAGGAAAAAGAGGCTGCTTATGAGAAAATTGCGCATTTCATTCACAATACGAGTATTGAACCTTCTGATATTGACCAAATTTTAACAGAAAAAGGTTCTGCTCCTCTGCGTCAGAAAATGAAGATGCATAAGATTTTGTTGCGTCCTAATCTTAGTATTCAAGATTTTATAAAAGCGATTCCTAAAGTTGAAAGTTTTATGAGTCAATTTGAAGGAGAATTTATCAACTGTGCAGAAATTAACTTAAAATACGAAGGCTACATTCGTAAAGAAAAGGATCAAGTAGAAAAAATCAATCGCCTAGAGAATGTTCGCTTGTATGAGATTGACTATTCGACCATCAAAGGACTTTCTTCAGAAGCTGTTGAGAAACTAAATCAACTGCAGCCTGCTACGATTGGTCAAGCAAGTCGTATTAGTGGCGTTTCGCCTGCCGATGTCTCTATTTTATTGGTTTATGTTGGACGTTAGAAACTACTTATTTTCCAACTACTTTCAAATTTGCTCCCATCTAGTAATTATATAAGTTCTTCTTTGAATTGTATAATATACCAAACGTTCAATGATTTAATTTTGTTTGGAATTTTATTTCAAAAAAAAAACAAAATTAAATCATGGAAATTGTAATTTATATTTACAACGGAATGACAATGCTTGATGCTATTGGCCCTTATGAAGTTTTAAGAAATTTAGATCATGTTAACATCAAGTTTGTTTCTAAAAACAAGGGCGAAATAACAGCAGATAGTAATTTTATACACCTCAATTCAAAATATGGGATAGATGAAATCCATAGTGCTGACATCTTGCTGATTCCTGGATCAACGATTTCTTTTATAAAAGAAATGAAAGATCAAAAAGTTTTAAATTGGATCAAAAAAATTGATCAAACTACACAAAGAACCGTCTCTATTTGTACGGGTTCTATCATATTAGCTGCAACAGGACTATTAAGATCTAAAAAAGCAACCTCCCATTGGGCAGCTATTGACTTTTTGACACAATATGATGTCATTCCAACAAGAGAAAGAATTGTGGAACAAGGCAAATTCATTACTGCTGCGGGGGTATCAGCAGGTATTGATATGGCTTTATATCTAATCCATAATTTGCAAGGACCAACGAGTGCCAAAACAGCTCAATTAGTCATAGAGTATGATCCATCTCCTATGTTTCAATCTGGCAACTACTCTACTGCTGAAGAACAAATCATTAAACTGGCTAGAGAAAAGATGAAGAAAGGTGTAATGGAAGAATTAACGCCTTGGGAAATTATAAAAAACGCCCCAATACTGTTAAAGTTAAAAAAATAAGTCTTTTTCATTTTTAGGGGCGTTTAAGATTGGTTTGTTAATCAAAAGAGCCACATTTTAACTTAACTCTATATTTTTCAAGGCTCTATGAAAAACAACGCTAAGCTAGAACTCATAAGGCTTAGGCAAGTTTTATTATTATTTCCACTCATTATTATTATAAAAAAAAAACAAACCACACACACAATCAACTCACTTTAAATTGATTATGTAGATTTTTTTTTGTAACTTTTAGTACTATTAATCATTGAAACCTAAAATCTCAACTACAAGGTTCTTTAAATAAAGCATTTACTACTATTAATCATAGAATAACTTTTTTCAGAAAAGTCTTTCCTTACCGCACTGGCAGACCTAAAATCTCAACATGAATTACTGCTTTCCTCCCAAGAAAGTTAATGAATTATAGACTGTATTAAATTTCAAAACAATTTCCCTGCAAGAAATAGGACAAAGCATACCGCAAAAGTACTTTTCCATCAATTGTTTCCATTCATCTCAAAATATAATAATATGATTCATCTATTAAAAGCACACAGCAAAAACAAGGACAGTAATCAAGTCATTTCCTTGATTAATTCCAATCCTGAAATTCTAAATTTCAGAGATTATTATGGTAGTTCGGGCTTAATGATTATCGCTTATAATCGTTTAGACAAAGTATTAGAACAAGCTGTCACACTCAAAAAAAACTTATCCTTCCACGAAGCGATTGTTTGTGGAAAAATAGATGCTGTTAATGATTACCTAAAACAATATAAATCAAAAGGAATTAATGCACTTTCTCAAGACGGTTATCCTCCTTTGTGTTTAGCGGCACTATTTCATCAAACGGAGATTGCAAAATTATTGATTAAACACGGTGCAGATGTAAATCTTGTTGCCAAGAATGTTTCGAGGGTGACGGCATTACAATCTGCTGTTGCTAAAGAAAACTATGAACTTTGTACCATATTGCTCAAAGCAGGAGCCAATCCGAATATTACACAGATTCAAAATGCGACTGCTTTACATTCTGCTGTCTATAGAGGAAATTTAGCCTTAACAAAATTACTTATTGAAAATGGAGCCTTTACGTCAACAAAAATGTATACTGGTGAAACAGCAATGAGCATCGCAGAAGACAAAGGTTATCAAGAAATTAAAGACTATTTAATAGAATTACAGGAAGAGGAGTGATTCTTTCAAGGTTGTTTACAAACCTAGCTTAAGCGCATTTTTTAAAAGCCAAATTTAGAGTTTAAATCTCTAATTTTGGCTTTTGATTTTTTCGGTTTTGGGTAGTATAGTGTCAGACAATTTGAAATTGTCTGACACTATATTAAGAGAAAGGAAACTATTCTTTAATCAGCTTAATATTCATTTCTCCACCTTGCCCTTTTAAGTGGACAAAGTAAATGCCTGGCGTCAATTTATCCCAATTGGGTTGGAGATTATTGACACCTGAATGAACATCCCATTGAATCTGATCTAAAAGTCGACCTGTTATATCAATCAGAGTGATTCCAATGGTTTCACTGTTCTCTGTTTGTAACTCTATGGTATAATTTCCATTAGAAGGATTAGGATATAACAAGCCTTGCAAGGTCATATTGGGTTCGTGATAAATACCCGTAATATTCAATGAAGCAGCAACGGCTGCATAAGCATTAATTTTGCCCCAGCCCCAAGTATTATCACCTGTAGCAGGAATATTACCTGTATAATTATCTTGAATCGCCGTATTGTATAAAATCGTTTGGATTTGATTCGGAGTTAAACTTGGATTGGCTTGCAACATCAAGGCTACAATTCCTGCCACCGCAGGGCTTGACATCGAGGTTCCCTGCAACATGGCATAAGAATAAGTGGTGCCATTTAATGGCGATACAAATTCATTCATAACTAAGTTATAATTACCTCCACTAGCAGCATAAGCTGGGTCCACAGAATTAACAGCAGAGCCAATAGCTGTTCCTGGTCCCGTAATGTTGGGTTTTGTTCTACCATCAGCAGTAGGTCCTTTACTACTAAAATTAGCAATGTCATAAATACTTTGCCCAAAACTCATAGGATTTCCTGAACTGTTGGTAAATGCAGCTTTAGATGTATAAGCACCTACTGCAATAGCAGAGTGTGTAGAGGTCATATCAGAAGCAGACATGGCGTCATCTCCATTGGTTGTAAAGGGGTAAACATCTTTAGAGAATGCTCCATAATAACCAATTGCCTCCAAAACATAACCTTGCCACATATCTACCTTTCCTGTTTGACCAATCACAGATATAATTAACTTTTCTGGAACACGGCTATGCACATCTAGTAATATATGTGTTTTGCCATTGATGTCACTTGAAACGCTAGTCAAGGTAATAAAACAGGTATCATTATTATTACCAATCAAAGTAACTTGATACGTTTGGTCGTCGATACAATAAGTGGTAGAATTATCAACCGTTCCTAAAATATTACGCAACTCAAATTCTAAACAAAAACTATGCGCTGTGTCTCCCCATATATCAACCCAATTGGTTCTTGAAGGCAAACCGCCATGAAAATCCAAGACTGTACGCACCATGGTATCACTGGGGCTAAATGTTTTTTGTAAGTGTACTTTACGTCCTGCATTATTTCCTGCGGATAAGACAAAAATTTTGCCTGGTCCAGTAGTATTGTCACAAGCCTGAGAAAAAAGTGCCAAACCATCGTGTGGTCCAATTGGGTTTCCCCAACTTAAGTTAGCAACCGCTGGTTTATTAACAGATGTTGCGTAGTCATAAATATAGTTGATACCATCTATCATATCCGTTAAACCTGTATTCAACCACATATTCAATTCTGGTAAAATCCCCACATAAACCAAGTCGCTATTATAAGCCATTCCTCTGAATCGTTGATGGTCTCCAGCTGGTCCTCCATAACCAGAACCGCCTGCAATACCTGCTACATGCGCTCCATGAGAAAAAGCCATCACATCAAAAGCTTTATTAAAAATAGAAGTTGAGTCAAAATATTCTGCGCCATATCCAAAGGCAGCAGGAACCGTCCCTGTTCCCTTTTGTTCCCAAACTGATTTTAAACGAAAGTGTGTATAACTAGTGTCAAAATTAGCAGGATGTGTATAATCAAAACCTGCATCAATTACTCCAACCACAACATCTTTTCCATCGTACGCCTGTGGCAAATTGATACCATTATGAACGCTGTCTGCATGGGTGTGAATTCGTGCAGAATCCATCGTAATTCCAGTTGGTCGATCCAAGTCAATGGCAGCAATTCCAGGCAGCTCACTGAAGGCTTCTACTTGTTCCAAAGGAACATAAGCTGTCCAAATATCTTTAGACTTTGAACCGATCATAATATCTAAAGCTTTCAAATCACCTTCATTGATATTCGGCTTTACTTTAATCAAACTAGCAATATAAATTTTGCCATTGACGTCTTGTCTATAAACACATTCAGGAAGAATTTTGGAGCCTGAATATAAGTTTTTTTGCTTCCAAAGATATTGCTGTGTACTAGCCGATAATTTAGCAACTTCGTTGTCTTGTGCTTGAAGGTTGCCGAAAAAAAGGAAACCAATAAAAAAAAGGAAAAATCTCATTTTAGATGGACTTTGTGATAATTATAAAAGGGAATAATATTTTTTGGTAAAAAAGCTTACTCTCAATATAATACCTTTACTTATCATTCTTCATTTCTTTCAAAACAATTTCAGTTAAGGCTTTTGGGCTTTTGCCTGTTACATCCAAATAGACAACCTCTACCCCTATAGATTTTAAATATTCCAAAGCCTTTAAATAAGCCCTGTTGATATAAACCAAATTCTTTTTACTTTCGTGAATTTCTTTTCTTTTACTTTGTCCAACTCTCGTAGCAGCAATGTCCTCTTGAATCTGAAAATGAATTACTTTGTGTGGTAAAGAAGTTCTAAAAAGCACTTCCAAGGCAGGCACTAAATTTATTGGTTTTTGTCTTTGAAGTTGAGTCAAATAAGCTGGTAAATCCCAAAAATCTAAAGCTCTATTTTGTCGTTTGTTCTCCAATTCAAACCAATTCAAAATAGCTGCCCAAGGAATTTGTTCTTGCGTTAAAAGTTCCTCATTCCAAGCTGTTCTTTCCTCTAAATCTACTTCAGCATTCATTTGCAAATACAAACTTCCATAGGCTAAACTTCCCACTAAAGGATGCCGTTCTGTAACTAAAATATTAGGACAATAATAATCTGCAAAAAAATGCTCTATGGCTCCAAATAAAGTCATTTTCAAATACAAAGAAACGTATTTAATTGTGGGATCATTTCGCTCGTCTGCATATTGAGACAAGGCATCCATTCCTCTAGATAGTTCTGAAAAAGGAGCATTTGGAGTATCATGAAAGTTGGTACAAGAAAAAACTTGATAAGCACTAGAGCTTTCTTTTTGTTGGGTCATTAATTGATTAATAACCGTGCTCTTTCCGCAGCCATCAATTCCTGTAATTGCAATCGTATAAGGTCTCATATTTTAAGGATTTAGCGTTTCTATAACTTGTTTTTTTAACTCCAACAGAGGCAACTCGCCATCCAAAGAAGTATGTTCGACCTTAGCTATAATTTGTTGGAAAGCAGCCTGTACTTGATGCTGAAAACTTGTAAAACTACTTGCATCAACCACTTCTGGAAAACCACTCTCAAAAGCAGAGTAACGCTCTTTTCGTTGGCTAGCCGTTTGTACAGAAACATTTAAAGAGAAAATAAAATTAGGTTTTGGAAAAGAGGCTGTTAACTGTAAGCGTTGCTCTAAATTTCCATCGTAAGCTACTTCAGTCGCTAGATATTTGTACCAATAAGAGTCCACTAAAGCAATATCAACCGCTTCTTTTCTAGCAATTTCTAAAGCCTGTGCAATGCAATGCAACAAGAAAAAAGTACGACTTTCTGGAGATAGGCTTTTTAAATATAAATCAACTGCTTTTTTGGAAGAGATAAAAAGGTGTTGTTCTTCTTTGGGTAAATAAAATAAATCCCAAATCGTTACTTTTTTTACTTTTTTACCTTCAAAGAGTACTTGGTCTTTTAGTAATAATTCGATTAAACTTGATTTGCCTGCACCATCTGTTCCTGTAATACAAATCCATTGTGGTTCTTTCATTATTGAATTCTTTTTTTGATGAGTTCTAATGCTTCTTCTGAAATCCCGAGGGCATTCATTTTATCTTTAACAGAGGCTTTTTGGGGTCGAGAAAACAAAGCCAAAACGCCACATTTAATTAAATCGTAAAACGTTTTTAGCATCAAGGCAATTAGCAATAGCCAACTAATTTCACTAGCCACATATTGTAACATTCGATAACCTTTGGTCATTCGAATCCATATTCGTTGTCCTAAATTGGGATACAAATTAGCAGCCATCTTTTTTGCTTCTTCCATTGGAGGAAAGAGTAAATATTTCCAAGTTAGTAAGAAATAATGTAATTTTTCTTTGAATTGATTGGTCGCGTTAAACTCTGAAATTGCTTTTTCTACCTCTGTTGGATAAGAGGTTCCAATTCTTAGTTGTGTGTGTCTATTTTTAGTTTTTTCTTGAACGCCTTTTTCATAATAGGCAGAAGCTTGGGGCTTCATCTTTTCAATTAGTGCTTGCATAGCAGCATTCGGATGCAATTGATTCGCCAAGGAAAGAGAGAAATAAAGTAGCCGTTCTGTTCCTGCTTTTTTGATTTCTTGTTCTAATAATTCCCAGTCAAAATCAGCCTCATAATTCCGCAATAGATTATACAAATCAAACACATCTCTCACCCCATTTTTATAATAACCTAAATGCACGCAGATGTGATGAAAATTATCTTCAGGAGCCATTTGTAAGGCATTCAAACCTAAAAAAGAAAAGGGGCGTACTCTAGACCAAATGGCTTCATAATCTAATGTATAAGGTGTCAAGGGAGATTTTAACCCCCACTGAATTCCAAACATACATTGCAAATCTTGGTCAATAAAAGGAGGCAAATGATGGGAGGTTTTTAATTGTTTTTCTGGGTTCCCGCCAGTTCGTTCGCCAATACAAAGCAAGGATTCTTCTTCAAATATTTCTAAGATTTTGGGAATCGAAGATTTGCGAACCAAAATGTCAATATCATTCATTCGTTTGTAATAAGAATTCTGATAAATCGTTTCCGCAAACAAAATTCCTTTTAAGATAACAAACTCAATTCCTGCAGCTTCAAACCGTTTCAAAACAGGTAAAGCCTTTGTTAATCTTGCCGCATTAACTTTCTTAATTTCTTCTGCTCGTTCCCTTATTTTTTGTTGCGTATTAGCGGGTATTAAATCCCACCAATTTTCTTTTTTTAACGTGTGATAAATGTGTGGCACAATCTTGTTGAATCGAGCCAAATCGTAGAAAGTTGCCCAAGATTGAATATTAGGAATCAACGTTTCAATTTTAGATTTTTCTATTGCATTTAAGTTATTATAACTCAACAAAACCAACAACTGGTCTTCTATGGCTGTGTTTGGTGCTTTCATAGTTTATCCTTCTATTCCAAAACGGATGACATTTAAATATAGTTGATCAATATAATCTAGTTTCATTATATTATGAACTAACAAGTACAAGTTCAGTCGAATCAAGGCACATTCATAGGCGTTAACTTCTAATACTTTAAAGAATAATGCTCGATCCAAATTAGTTTTAGTTTCATCACTTAGTGCTTGCAAATAATAATCTACCCAAGTGGTAAACTCTTCTTTGCTTGCACTTGCAGGCAATAGAGAAGAAAGTAACTCAATCAAATCTCTTTGAGGATTATGATAAGCTGCTAATTCCCAATCAAACAAAACTAGTTTGCTATTTTCACCCCTCATCCGAACACCTATATTTCGAGCATTACAATCATTATGAATCAAGGTTTTGTGATAACCATCCATGGTACTAATGTGTCGTTCAAAATTGCTCAGAAAAGTGTCTAGTTTAATAAACAATTCTTTGGAAATGAGTGTAGGATGATTCTGAGCATTAAACCGTAAGGCTTCTTTTAATAAAATCGTAGCCGAGGGATCAAAGCGTTCTCGAAAAGGAACAACCTTCATTTCTTTCGGAATTGCTTCGTATGTATTCCAATAAACGCTGTGTATTTTTGCTAAATCACGCAAGGCAATTTTTAGTTTAAAGGCGTCCCAAACAGAGGCATTATTAGAAGACTTGGGATAAATACAAGACGTTAAATCTTCTAATAACAAAGCAAAAATTTGTCGTTGGGCTTGCTCTTGTCTTCCTAGTAACTGAGGGCAAAATTGATGGACTCTTGGAGCTACTTTTTCATAAAAAGCCATTTCTCGTTGGTCGCAATTATCAAAGCCAAAAATAGGATGATAGGTCTCAAAATAACCTGGCAGAAGGTCTTCTCCCGATAGTTTTATCACCATACTTGCCGCTCGTATGGCTTCTTTATGAGAAGCTTTTAGTTTTAATACAGTATTTAATTTTTGAGCTTTTTTTTCTAATTCATTTTCAAGTAACAACTCGTATTTAAAAATGCCCGTTACTCCTTCTTCAGATTGACTAGTCAAGTGAGACACTAAACCCTCGTTATTAGACAGTTCAAGTACATTTAAAGCCTGCACCTTTTGATTTTTGTTGATTAATAATTCATTGAAAAAAGTAGTATTAATCTCTGATTTTGCCAATTGGTTGTGTCCTCTATTTCGCCCCAGTCGCTCGTGTGCACTGACAAACTCTTTTGCTGTTACGGCAGCTCCAGTAGATAAATCCAAAGCCAAACAGCTACTAGCAATGATTTCAGCGAATCGAAACAATTGTTTTTGTCCATAACAACCCATGATTTTTAGGTTTTCCTTTTGCGTTGGCAAACCTGTTCCGCCTCCAATTGTACCAATAGTTAGGGAAGGCAAATAAACGGTAAATAGAATTCCATCGGCTTGTTTTCTTGCTTTTAGAATGCCACAAGAAGACTCATGGACACTAGCAATGTCTTGTCCTGTAGCCGTAAAAATTCCTGCAATAACATTGGCAAAGTTAATATTGTGCCCAATCATTCCTGATTTCAAACCAGCAACTTCTCCCGCTTGAAAATTTTTAATATAATCATCTGCGGTAATTCTCAAGACATCGCTTAAAATTTTACCAGAAACAAAGCAAGTTCCAGTAACCGTTACACCACGCCCCATTAAGAAATTTTGAGCCGTTACTTTTTTATCCCCTGCTAGGTTCCCATCAATAATGTAGTTTTGATATTTTATATAAGGGTCCTCTTTGATTTGCGCTACAATCCATTGACAAGCAGCCCAAGTACAAGAAGTTGTCATATTTTGTCCAGAAGCATCGCCTGTTCTAAAATGAAACTTAAGGTGCAAGGTATCTCCAAATAGAAATGGAATAATCTGAGTCAACTTTGCTACAGAAGACATTTTCTCTGCTTCTTTTGCAATTTCTGCTTCATGTTGATAAATCCATTTTTCTAAATTAACAGCTCCATGTATGTCTTCACAAAAGAAAGCAGGTGCTCGAACCATCTGTTGTTTAACAACCTGTACCTCTACCCCACCTGCCATATTGGTTGCCATTGCGCCCCTTGTAATTGAACTGACTAAGGCTCCTTCTGTTGTAGCAATGGGTACAGGAATATATCCACTGGCATAAATACCATTGATTTTGATGGGACCAGCAATCCCTACAGGAATTTGAACGGCTCCTATATAGTTCTCAATATTTCCCGAAAGTACGGGTGGAAAAAAGACAGATTCATTTAGGGCTTCTATCGCAATACCTGTTGTTTGACGCAGCCAATCTTGCCGTTTGTGGATTGCTTTTTCGGAATAATGGGCGCTTCCAGGAAACCAAGGGAATGTTTTTAACTCAAATTTGCCTTTGGTATTGTCTTGAGTTAGCAAAGTCATTTTTTTTAAAATGGCTCTAAATTGCTCTACTTGAGCACTTTCTACTAATAGCAAGGAAATTGCCCACTGTTCGGTTAATTCATTTTTTCGAACTCTTCGGACTCTTAATTTTTCTAGACAATAGTTCCCCTCTGCTTTTTTAAAGTAGAGCGCCTCTACAATTTGTCCTGTATACAATTTTGTATTTACCGTGCAATAGATTCTAATTTCATCGTCCGAAAAATCAGTCATATAACCAGTAAAAACGTCATTACCTATAGTTAGTAAGATTTCTGGCAAATGACTTTCATGAAAATACCTTCTTGTTTTTGTCTGTTGATTTTCCATATTTTGTCTGTATTAAAAATGGGGAGAACACTACACTTTTATTCTTAAGACTAAGCCTATAGATATTGTGATACTGACTAGGGCTATAATGCCTAATTGGTCAAAATGTAGCAATTGATGATTGGGTAAGGTATGAATGACTAGACCTCCAATCAAGGCGGCAGATCCAATCGCCATTTTTTTGATGGAAGAACAAAGATTTAGATAGGCTGTTCGGTCTTCAGCATTCGTTAGTTCTGATAGGATCGTATTAATGGGAATCATTCTTCCTGCATCCAAACCAAAGTAAAAAATGGATAAGATTAAAATATGCTGAAAGAATGAAAAAGAACAATGACTGACCATGTAAATTGGTCCTGTTAAAAGTAAGGATAGTAAAATAAATATTTTTTGTTTGCCATATTTGTCTGAAAGGAATCCAATGATTGGAGCGAAAATTAAAACTGAAATTCCTCCAACTAGATAGATAAGCGAAAGTTGCTTTTCTGTAATTCCTAAATTGTGTACAAAATAAGGGGCTAAATAAATGAAAATAGTATATTGACTTAAGGAAACACTAATCGTTACTAATAGTCCAGAAAAAGGTTTCCATTGCGTTAAAAAAGCGTTCAACTTGATTTTTTTCTTCTTGTTAATCTCGATTATCTGTGGAGAGTTAACAAAATACAATAAGCAACTAACGACACTGCTCATCCCACTTAGCAAAATAAAAGGCAAACGCCAAGTATCCATCTGTGCCAAATATAAACTTGCTGGCACGCCAATAATAGAAGCCAAAGCTAAGGCAATTGTCGTAATAGAAATTGGCTTGGAGCGTTTTGAATATTCAAACTGCATACTTATTTCCGCTAAAATCAAAGGACCTAATAAGCCGCCAAAAATGCCTGTAAAAATTCGAGATAATAATAATATCTCATAATTAGGCGCAAAACTCGTCAACCAAAGTCCTAATGTGAAACACAAAAAAATCCAAAACAAAGCTTTTAAGCGGTTATAACGATGTATAAAAAAAACAGCTGTAAAAGAAGAAATTCCCCCAGCAATGGCAAAAGAGGAAATTAATAATCCAAATTGATTGGTGCTAATGTTCCATGAAGCAATCAAGAATGAACCCAAAGGCATCATAATCATCAAATCTAAGGTGTAGATAAACTGAATACTTGATAGTAAAAAGAGTATCTTATTCCGATTGTTAAGTATGGATGCTTCTGAAGTTGCCAATTTTATAGGGTTTGTTTTAAAATTTTATAAATAATTATACTTTCTTTAATAGTTTATTTCTTATTGATTTAAAGAGCTTTTTGTTTACAAATAATTATTCAAGGATACAAAACTATATTTTTTTTGTTAAAATTACAGTAAATTTTTTAATTAATTGAACATTTAATTAAAATTACATAAAATTTAACTCACACCAACTAATTAAAGATGCAACAAAAAAAATATGTCTTAGCTATTGACTTGGGTACCTCTAGCACTAAAGTAATTTTATTATCCTCTAGAGGGGAACTGATTGGAGCAACGTCTGAAAAAATTGCCCTGCATTTATTAGAAGGTGGCGGCGCTGAACAAAACCCTAATGATTGGTGGAAAGCCTCGCTTAACGCAACAAAACGTTTACTTCAAGACATCACCATAGACAAAAAAGAAATTGTTGCAATTGCTTGTACAGGGCAATGGGCTGGAACTGTTCCAATGAATAAACAAGGGCAGCATTTGATGAATGCTATGATTTGGTTGGACGCTAGAGGTGGTCCTTGTGCTAGAAAAACAATTGGTGGTTTTCCAAAAGTTCAAGGTTATAATGCTTGGAAACTTTGGAAATGGATTCAACGAACAGGAGGTGCTCCCTCCCCTTCTGGCAAAGACTCTCTTGCTCATATTTTGTACATCAAGGAACATTTAAACAACATTTATCAAGATACTTACAAATTCCTAGAACCCAAAGACTATCTAAATTATAAATGGACGAATAAAATGGTCTCGACTTATGATACCATGACCCTGCATTGGGTGACCGATTGTAGAGATATTTCAAATATTAAGTATGATAGCCAATTGCTTAAAATGACGGGAATTGATCGAGAGAAATTGCCTGATATGATTGCTGCAACAGATGTTGTGGGTTCTATTACCGAAGAATTGGCATTAGAGTTGGGCTTGTCTACAGAAGTTCAAGTTGTTGGAAGTTCTCCTGATTTACAATCTATCTTAATTGGCGCTGGAGCTGTGGAAGATTATCAAACGAATCTTTGTATTGGCACTTCTACTTTTATGAGTATGCATGTTCCTTACAAAAAAGTAGATGTGCTACACAATATTGCTACCTTTCCTGCTAGTATTCCCAATAAATATTTCATTGCTTGTGAGCAACAAACTTCGGCTATTTGCCTTTCCTTTTTAAAAAACTTATTCCTACTCGAAAAAAAAGATCTTACGCAACTAGAAGAAGAACAGGATCAAAAAATTTATCAATATTTTGATGAACTAGTTACTCAAACACCTGTAGGAAGTAATCAAGTTTTATTTACGCCTTGGCTTAATGGAGAACGTTGTCCTGTAGAAGATCCTTATATTCGAGGAGGCTTTCATAATTTGTCCTTAACAACTAGTAGAGGTGAAATGGTTCGAGCAGTTTATGAAGGAGTTGCCCTTAATGCTCGTTGGCTTTGGCAATATGTTTCCAAATTTTCTCCTAAACAAAAAGACAAACCGATGACGATCACAGGAGGGGGAGCTAATTCTGCCGTCTGGTGTCAAATTTTTGCTGATGTCCTTGGCTGCCCTATTCAACAAGCACAAGATCCTAGTTTAGCCAATGCAAAGGGGGCAGCTATGATTGCCTTAGACGGTTTAGGTTTGGCTACTTTCGTAGAAATGTCGGCAACCATGTCCTATCAAAATGTTTTTTATCCTGATCCTAAAAACCAGCTGGTCTATAATCGTTTATTTAAAGTTTTTGTTGATCTTTATAAGAAAAACAAGCCTGTTTATTACCACTTAAATCTAGCAACAACATAAGTATACTTTAAAGTAAACTTTTTGCCCCCATCTCCTATGACTTTTTATCAACACCAATACCAAGTTCACCAAAAATTAGAACCTACCTTCAATTATTTTTTGAGAAAAGAATTTTTATTGAAATTTTTCAAAAAAGCAGCGCCTAGCAAATTATTCCTTAAATCTAAAGATCAAGATACACTTATAAAGCCGAATGAAATTATAATGCTTTATTCTAAATTTGGTGACTACTTTGCAGAAATAGAAGTTCATGTTTTGAATATTACAAAATATAGTAAAATTGTTACGAAAATAATTCCTGGAAATATCTATTACGACAATTGGTCTATTGATCAGCTTCAAAGTGAAGAATTCAAAGAAAATACACCTATTACAATAGATACGATTGAGTTTAAATCAAAACACGATTGTATTGAAGTCATTCAATCTACAAAACTAGAAAATGCGTCTTGGTTTCAAGGTGTTTCGTGGAAACTGACAGGTTATACTATGAAATTAATGAATAGAAAAAAACATCGTCAGATACAAGAAGAAATTGAACGTTTATCTTAGATATGGTATCAAACACATTCAAGATGTCTAAAAACATACGCTTGACAAAAAACTTTGGCAACACGCCATTCCAAAAAAGAAAACAGAAAAAGCTAGAATGAGCCTAACCTTTCGAAGAATTGCCTCTTAAACATAGTCTTATCATGACCGAAGTTCAAAAAAAATTTGTTAAGGAATTAATTAAAGAATGTAATCAACGAAAAACCAATACCTTTGATTATTCTGTTGAAATGTGGGGCTTGATGTGGACACCTTCTTATATTTACATTCAAGGTGAAAGTGTTCGATTATCTATAGATGATATTACCTCTTCTGATTTTGATTTTTTGGTAAAAGAGCAGCTATTAGAAGAGATAAAGTGCTTTCATGGAAAAGAACTTAACTTTCCACTAGAAATTTTGAGAACCACTTATCAGCTACTTATTTCCGAATTTTAATTACAAATTGACCAGCCAATGAGTCTTGAGCAACAACTCATCTTCCTTTTTAGTGCTTTAGGGGCTATTAATGGATTTATTGTTAGTGGATATTTTCTACTCAAAAGAGCCGAAAAACGGTTATCTGATTATTTTTTGGGTGGTTTATTATTAATGCTAAGCATTCGGATTATTAAATCTGTTTTCCTGTTTTTTAATCGTGAATTGTTTGAAGTTTTTATCCAATTTGGTTTAACCGCCTGTTTTTTAATTGGTCCTTTTTTGTTTCTGTATGTTAAAAGTATGACCAAACCTGATGCAGACATAAAAAAAAGCTGGTGGTGGCATGTTCTTCCTTATGTTTTAATGATTACTTCCTTTCGTTTTTGTTATAATTATTATGATAACCGATGGTTATGGCGTTGGTTTATTGAATTTATTTATAAACAATGGCTATTTTATATTGTATTGTCCGCTTACTTGCTTAGACCTATTTTCAAGAAGTTATGGGCTCGAAAGGAGGCTTTAATTGATGAAGAGTTTTGGCTCTTGAACATCTTTTTTGGTACAGCAGTTATTTGGTTGGCTTATGAAACCAGTTCTTACACTTCTTACATTGTTGGGGCTTTATCCTTCACCTTTCTTTTGTATATTTCAATCTTACTTTGGGTTTATAAACGAGCCAACAAAACCATCTCTACAGATCCTCCTATAAAATATGCTAACTCTGCTTTAGACGAAGTAGATGTTGCGGCAAATATGCAAAAGATCAGTCAACACATCCTCACTCAAAAACCTTATTTAGATCCCAACCTAACGCTTGTAAAACTGAGCCAACAATTGGGCATGAGTAGAAAAGAATTATCTCAAACTATCAACCAATCCAAAGGACAAAACTACTCCTCTTATATTGCAGAACTTAGGATCGAAGAAGCCAAACGTTTATTGGCCTTATCAGAATATGCCAACTACAAAATTTCAGCAATTGCTTATGACAGTGGCTTTAATAGTTTGTCTTCTTTTAATACTTATTTCAAGAAAATTGTTGGAAATACCGCTCAGGAATACAGAAAAAGCTTGTAAAATCGTGTTTTAGTCTTCCAGAATCATGATTTTGGTAGTAATTCCGTTTCATTTCATTCAGTTTTGTGTTTTATCACGCTACTAATTAAAACAACTGAAATGAATCAAATTACTTTTTTCGCCCTTCTATTTATTCTTCTGAATGTTACTACTTATGCCCAATCGGTAACTACAGAAGAAGCCCTTGTTCGAGAAACCTTATGGAAGTATATCAATGGTCGAAATCAAGGAGATCCTCTACTACTAAAAGAAGCTTTTCATTCCTCCGCAGACTTGCGATATGTCAAAAACGACAGTTTAAGAATATGGTCTGCCAAAGATTATATTGCAGCAGTAACTCTTCACAAAAAACAGGATTGTATTACAAGAATTGTTTACATTGATATTGAAGGAAATGCTGCCCAAGCTAAGATTGAAATTGAATACCCACAAGTCAAATTTGCAGATTATCTCAACTTGACCAAAGAAAAAGGTAAATGGGTTATTGCCGTTAAAACCTTTTCTCGTATCTCGACCAAACCCAAGAGAGTTTTGTTTGTCATAACTAGTCATGAAAAAATGGGTGCTACTACTCGCAAAACAGGCCTCCACTTAGGCGAAGTTAGCCATGTTTACAAACCAATTCATGAGGCTGGTTATGAAATAGATTTTGTTAGTCCCAATGGTGGTCAAACGTATATGTATGGTGCAGACATGAATGACTCTTTTAATATCTGGTTTCTACGTAATTCAACTGCTTATTATAAACTAACCCACGCGCAAACTCCTGACAACATTGCCCCTGCCAATTATGCTGCTATTTACTATGTTGGTGGACATGGAGCTATGTGGGATTTACCTAATCATACACGTATCAAGAATATTACTAAAGTAATTTATGAAAACAAAGGTATTGTTGCTGCCGTTTGTCATGGCACCTCTGGTCTAGTCAATGTTCAACTTAGTAATGGTGAATATTTGATTAAAGACAAAAAGTTAACCTCCTTTACAGATAATGAAGAACGAGCAGCAAAACAAGATGAAGTAGTTCCTTTTCTACTAGAATCCACTTTAAAAGAGCGTGGGGCTATTTTTTATGGCGCGGATAATTGGCAAAAAAATGTTGTTGTAGATCAACAGTTGGTTACAGGTCAAAACCCAGCTTCTGCTCATCCATTAGCTTTAGAAATTATCAATTTACTGAAAGATATGTAGTTAGTTAAATAACTATAGTTTGCAAGTTTAAGGGCGGTTCTAGAGTTAAATCTTTTTATGTTTCACGTGTTGAATAGGAAATGGTAAATAAGATACTGTTCAAAATGAGAACCCTCGATTTTTGGATGGGCGCTCTATGCCCCCTTAAATATTTTGAATGCTTTTATATAATTCGTATTTTTAGCCTTTCTATCATCCAAAATAAATAGGTTGAGAGAAGGCCCAATGAGCTTATAATTATTTTTTTGCTACTTAAATAGATCGTTGATTGATTAATCAACCTAGCTTAATAAAAGAAAATGTTTAGCCCAACATGAAATACTGGATTAATAAAACTCAAAAAGAAGATAAAGTAATTGTCGTTACAAACGACGTTTTTTATAGTTATAGCCCTAACGAAAAAGATTTAATTGCTTTTCAAAATCAATTAAGGTTAGATAAAATACCTACTCGATTATCTGGAATACAGTTCTTTCGAATTAATCACATTGATTTTGAAGATGGGAAAAATTATCTTGAAATTTACTATGACAAAAAAGATACTTTAAAAGTCTTGGTTCCGAACATACACATCAAAAATGAGATTAAAGAAGCCTTGGTAAATATTGGACCAAGTAATTTGCAACGAGAACAAACACAAAAAACATTCCTAGAAAAAGCTTCTAAACACCTAATTGCTATACTATTAACTTCTCTTGTAACTTTTGCAAGTTATACAATAGCTGTGAATATAGAAAATGGTGAAGAATATACTGGTGCGGGACTAGGTCACCTATTAATTGGTATTAGTCAAACAACAGGTCCTTATGGCGCTTTACTATTAGGCTTATTTATCAATAGTATTATTGTATTAATGGGTTATTCAAAGATCCAACCCTGTCCAACAATTGATCGATTTTGGTATTAATCAAAACGTAACACCTTATACGGAATTAAATAATTCCATATTGTATTAACTCAAATCCTTAACTAGGTAATAACACCTGTTTATCAAATTCACGTATTTTTACCTACAAAAGATGAATTATCTTAACTTATCTTTGTATTGTCCCAATAGCTATTTTTTTATTTACTCAAAAAATAAAATTCAACCTCTATATCTATCCTAAGTAGACCCCTAATTATATTTTATCTAACGGATAAGATTAAAGTATAGCTTAATCATTCCCTCCTTCCCAATCAACTATTGTATATTTAAGCAGTCTAAGGATCCTTAGACTGCTTTTCTTTTTAATTTTTTTGGCATTTTATTTTTCTTCGAATATAGGTTTTCTACCTTTGCCATGTATTTATTATCATTTTGAATCAATTACTGACAATAAAAGTTAATTCTTAATTAATTTTATAGAACCTACGGTTCCCAAATTACAAACAAAAATGATCAGCTACAACAAAAAACGACTAAGCAAAAAGAAACTATTAGAGCTTTATCGTTCCTTGCTCAAACCTCGTATGATTGAGGAAAAAATGTTGGTGTTATTACGTCAAGGTCGTATCAGCAAGTGGTTTGCTGGAATCGGACAAGAAGCGATTGCTGTTGGTGTAACAGCAGCATTGCAACAAGAAGAGTATATCTTCACGATGCACCGAAACTTGGGCGTTTTTACAACAAGAGAAGTCCCTTTAGAACGTCTGTTTTGTCAATGGCAAGGAAAATTGCCTGGTTTTACAAAAGGTAGAGACCGTTCTTTTCATTTTGGTGCTCCTGAATTTAATATTGTAGGGATGATTTCTCACCTTGGTCCTCAACTGTCTTTTGCTGGAGGGGTTGGTTTGGCTAGTAACTTGGCAAATGAAGGACAAATTGCTGTTGCTTTTACAGGAGAAGGAGGAACAAGTGAAGGTGATTTTCACGAAGCATTGAATGTAGCTGCCGTTTGGAATCTCCCTGTTATTTTTGTAATTGAGAACAATGGCTATGGGCTTTCCACCCCAACTTCAGAACAATATGCTTGTGAAGACTTGGTAGACCGAGCAAAGGGTTATGGTATGGAAGGACATAAAATTGATGGTAATAATATCTTAGAAGTTTATGATACGGTCGATAAATTGGCAAAGTCCATGCGTAAAAATCCTCGTCCTGTCCTTCTGGAATGCAAAACGTTTCGTATGCGAGGGCATGAAGAAGCTTCTGGAACTAAATATGTCCCACAAGATTTAATGGATCATTGGGCTAAAAAAGATCCTATTAGTAACTATGAACAATTCTTAATTCAAGAAGGTCTTCTAACAGAAGAAACGATCAAAGAATTGAGAAAAACATATAAAAAAGAAATCGAAGATGGCTTAGCTATTGCTTATTCAACGCCTGATGTTGTTGCCAATCTTGAAACTGAAATGGAAGATTTATTTGCGCCACATACTTCTGTTTCCAAAGCACCTGAATCTGCCAATGTTAGTACACGCCGTTTGGTCGATGCCATTTCTGATGGTTTGCGTCAAGCAATGGAAAAGTACGATAATTTGGTCTTGATGGGGCAAGACATTGCTGATTATGGTGGTGTATTTAAAATCACAGATGGTTTCACAGAGCAGTTCGGAAAGGATAGAGTCCGTAACACACCACTTTGTGAAAGTGCTATTATTGGAATTGCATTGGGCTTGAGCCTAAAAGGTTATAAAGCAATGGTAGAAATGCAATTTGCAGATTTTGTTACCTGTGGTTTCAATCAAATCGTTAACAATGCCGCTAAATTACATTATCGTTGGGGACAGAACGTAGATATGGTTTTGCGTATGCCAACCGGTGGTGGCGTTGGAGCGGGACCTTTTCATTCTCAAAGCAATGAAGCTTGGTTCTTCCACGTTCCTGGTCTAAAAATTGTCTACCCTTCAAATCCAGAAGATGCCAAAGGTTTGTTGTTAGCTGCCTTTGAAGATCCTAACCCTGTTCTTTATTTTGAACACAAGGCTTTGTATCGCTCTATGTCAGCAGATATTCCAGACGATTATTATACGGTAGAAATTGGAAAGGCTGCCATTGCACGAGCAGGTTCAGAAGCTACTATTATTACTTATGGTAATGCTGTACACTGGGCAAAAGCAGCGGTAGAAATTTTAGGTGCAGATGTAGAAGTCATTGATTTGCGAACGTTGTTACCTTTAGATTACGATACTATTGCCGCTTCTGTCGAAAAGACAAATCGAGTATTGCTACTACACGAAGACACCATGATTGGTGGTATTGGTGGTGAATTGTCTGCTTACATTGCAGAAAATTTGTTTGAGCACTTGGATGCTCCTATCAAACGGGTGGCTAGTTTGGATACTCCCTTCCCTTTTGCAAAGGACTTGGAGCGTCAGTTCATGCCTCAAGAACGTTTGTTAACTACTTTGGAAGAGTTGTTGGCTTATTAAGTTAACTTTTTATTTTTTATATAGAATGTGTTGGTGCAGTTGTGCCAGCACATTTTTTTGTTACAACTTGTTCGTAGTAGCTTTTCTTATTATAATAATCTATCTTTGCACAAAATTATACGACTAAACTATTTCGCATGAAAACTTTACTACTTATTCTTGTAAGTCTATTTATTTGCTTTAATAATCCTATTTTTTCCCAATCTACTGCAATTCCTGACACGGCATTTGAAGCCAGACTAATTCAATTGGGTATTGATTCTGACGGCTTGATTAATGGTCAATTATTAAATAGTGATGCTGCTTCTATTACTTATTTGAGCCTTGCTAGTAGTCAAATTTCAGACTTAACAGGTATTGAAGCATTCATTAATTTAGACACCTTGGAATGTCCACTTAATAACCTAACAGCACTAGATGTAAGTAATAATCTTAACTTAACTAATTTGGATTGTTATGATAACAATTTAGTTAGTTTAGACATCTCTCAAAATCCCAATATTTTCTTTTTGTTGGCTTTAAATAATGATCCATCCCTAGAAATATGTGTGGCAAGTATTCCTATTGCACAATCTAACTCCAACTGGATTAAAGATGCCAGTGCTACCTATATAGAAGGTTGTCGATATTTTTTAGGTGTAGAAGGAGATATTGTTGTAGACTTAAATAACAATTGCTTAGTAGATGCCAATGAGTCTAAATTGGCTAGCACGTTATTACTTTTTGATAATGGAGCAGACAGTATTTATATTTCAACAGATACAGCAGGACACTATAGAGCATTTTTAGATACAGGAATGTATAACATTACCCTAGTAGCCCCAAATCCTTATTCCAGTTATTGCTCTCCAACACAACAAGTAACTATTTTACCTAATCCTGTCCCACAAACGATAGATTTTGTCTTACAAAACAACAGTTTGTGTCCTTATCTAGAAGTAGATATTAATGCTCCATTTATACGCCGATGTTTTCCTAGTAATTATTCTATTCATTATTGTAATACAGGAACTGCAACTGCTAATAATGCTTATATAGAAATAGAGTTGGACAGTACCTTAACGTTCAACAGTAGTTCAATTCCTTTAATCAGTCAGTTAGGGAATACTTACCGTTTTAATGTCGGTAATTTAAATACAGATACCTGTGGTTCTTTTTATATTAATGTGACGGCTAGTTGTTTTAGTACATTGGGACAAATTCACTGTGCTACAGCGCATATTTATCCAGATAGTTTATGCCTATCTACATTGCCAAACATTCACATTGCAGATACCTGCCTAACAGATACCGTTCTATTTATGATTACCAATTATGGTGCTCCCTTTCCGACCACGCTACCTTACTTAATCATAGAAGATTCTGTTGCCGTTGATACTGGTTTCATTTCCTTAGGTACAGGGCAATCTGTTAGTATACTGTATCCAGCTTCTGGTAATAATATGTACCAATTAGTCCTAGGTTTAAAAGATCCAATATACTATACTGCTTCAGCTTTAACAGGTTGTACTTCAAATTTAGTTGGAACCAACTTACTGTTCTTGCCCAATGCTCCTCAAGATTTTGTAGATATAGATTGTCGCTCTAATATTGGAAGTTTTGATCCAAATGATAAAACAGGTTATCCTCTAGGTTTTTCTAACAACCACTACATCGCACCCAACACACCTTTGGACTATCTCATTCGTTTCCAAAATACAGGAACAGACACAGCAATTTTTATTACTATTTTAGATACCATTTCCCCTCATCTAGACCTTTCTACACTTCATGTAGAAGGAGCTAGTCATTCTTACACTTGGGAATTGATGCCCAATACACCTGCCCATTTAAATGTTCTTCGATTTACGTTTAATCCTATTTATTTGCCTGATAGTACTGTTAATGAACCAGCATCTCACGGCTTTGTTAAATATCGTATTGAACAGAAAAAGGATTTAGCCAATGGTACTCTAATTCAAAATAGTGCTTCTATTTATTTTGACTTTAATGCTCCTGTCAAAACGAACACAACCTTACATACAATTTGTGACAATTGTATTCCACAAGACATTTCGGGAGCTTCTGTCATTATTACAGCTATTAATAAATTAAAAACCAACTATAAAGTAGTTGTTCGCCCAAATCCTTTTCAAGCAAGTGCCCAAATTGAGTTATTGAATTATAATCATTCAACGCAAAACTTGCAATTAGAAGTTTATGACTTGATGGGGCGTGTGCAACGAATTGAAAGCGCTAATGAGCAATCTATATTTACTATTGATAGAGAAAACTTAACTTCTGGCATTTATTTCTTCAAAATAATGGCTGGAAAAGAGCACTTACAAACAGGGCGTTTCATTGTACAGTAAAATGAAGTTAAAAAATAACCATACAAAGTATAGACAAATGAATAGCAAAAAGACAACTTATTACTCTTATGGAAATACCTTCAAATCCACTGCTGAGGTCTTTTTTCCTACTTCCATTTCAGAGTTAAAAGCAGTTATTGATTCGTGTAAGCAAGAGAATAGAAAGATCACCTTGGCAGGCTCCTTCAACTCCTTTGATCGTCAAAACTCAGGTAATGATGTTGTTATTTCCTTCAAACATTTTAATGAAATTACTTATAATAAAGAAGCACACACCTTAACCGTTGGTCCTGGTGCAAAATGGGGAAATATTTTGACAACTGCTTACGAACATCAATGTACACTTTATACTTGCATCACAGGCACGAATCCAAGTGCAGGAGGGACACTCTCTGTTCATGCACATAGTATGTGGGCTCCTGGAGTTGGCAAGGATGGCACCCATTGCCTTTCTTTTGATATTGTAACCCCTAATGGTCAGTTACTAACTTGCTCTCGTCAAGAGAATACCGAACTATTTTATGGCGCAATATCTGGTTTTGGGATGTTAGGGTTCATTGTTGAAATAACCTATCAAGTTTTTTATGTTGGAGCACATTTTCAAATAGACATTACAACACAAACCTACCACGATATAGAGGAAATTGAAACCCGCTTAGATTTACGAAAATCTCCAAGTTTTGAACAATTGGAAGATATCAAATCCCAATCGACTCTTTTTTACCACGAAAAAGGACAGCCCAAGTTTTGTATTTATAATAGACAATACAAAAGAGTGGAGAAAAAAAAGAAGGATTCTAAACTTCGGTTTTACAACTCTGTTATTGCCAATGGTTTTATTCGCTTTTTTCCGAATGCAGCGAATAATGTTTTAATCAAAGATAGTGCTCGACCTTTAGAAAAGAAATGGTTGTTGCAAGGTTTAAATAGTTTCAAACATGGTACCTTTTGGGCCGATCCAGATTATTATTGGACCAAATACATGAGCCAACTTTTACGCCCATTTGGTTATAAAACACATCTTTATCAGATGACACACTTTATTCCTTTTGGAGGAGATAAAGTAACTGTATTTACAAAAAAAGTCTATGAATTACTAGATAAGTATAAACTCAAATACTGTATGTTTGACGTTATGTACATTCCAAAAGATGAACCCTTTGTTCTATCTGCTTCTCGATATAGTGACGGTTTTTATGTCAATACAACGTTCATGGATTATGTCAAAAAGGAAACCTTAATGAGTTTTTACAAAGAGCTGAATCTATTGTGCTATGAAATGAAAGGCAAAATTTATTTAGCAAAAAACTGCTTTATTGAGTCTGAATTATTAGAAAAAATGCACCGAACTGAAATTGAAGAATTTGTTCAGTTAAAGGCAAAATATGATCCTAATAACTTATTGGTCTCTAACTTTTTTAACATCCACTTCCCTTCGTATTTTGGGGTTGATACTTAAATAAAAACGCTTGAATTTCAGATGAAATTCAAGCGTTTTTATTTAAATTATATCCAGAAGTATTTTTGTTTACAAATACGTCACATCGTCCATTTGTACGTGTACATTTCGAACATCCAAAGCACGATCATTCATATCCTCTCCACTGTTCTCCAAACGCAATACACCACGAGGACAGACCGCAGAACAAACGCCACAACCTACACAAGAAGCACGAACAATATCTTGACCACGTTGTGCATAATGACGAACATCAATTCCCATTTCACAATAAGTAGAACAATTTCCACAAGAAATACATTGTCCTCCATTTGTTGTAATTCTAAAACGAGATTTAAAACGTTGCACCAAACCCATTAAACCAGCCAATGGACAACCGTAGCGACACCACATTCTATTCCCCATTAAAGGATAAAATCCAGTTCCAACCACTCCTGCAAATACGGAACCGATAAGGAAACCATACCATTCTTTTATCCCGTTTGCGCTAATTCCCAATATACTTTCTTCTCCTGTTATATAATGATAAATCAAAACTAAGGTCATAACCGTTACAAAAACCATTACAGTATGAATTACATAACGTTCAATTCGCCATGCTCTAACTGACTTATCTGATAATTGTCTAAAAGGATCTCCTAATGTCTCTGCTAATCCTCCACATCCACAAACCCAAGAACAGTACCATCGTTTACCATATAAATAAGTAAATAAAGGAACAACAACTAAAGTCAATAAGATTCCCCAAATAAACATGGCTGTTCCAACGTTCATTCCAAGAAAGTAATTCTCATTTTCAACCAACATACCATCTAAGCGATAGTCTGCATAGAAACTATAATCCAAAGGCCAAGGAGTTAACAAATTGACCGAAGGATTATTCATCCGTCCTAATATCTCAGGTAACAGAAAAGCAAACGCTAATTGGAAAAAAATAACAGATCCTGTTCGAATCAACTGATATTTATTGTGGCGATATTTAACCAACATACGAATACCCATTACTACCATAACCAAACAGTACAAGAATCCATATAAAAACCATCGATCAGCATGTTTGCCTCCAGATAAAACTTGCTTTATTGGATCTACTAATAATACCCAGTTTGCAATGTAATGTGGGTAAAAATAGAGGATAATATAAAAAGAAATTAAAAAAGTCCCCATTACAACTCCCATCCAACCATTGCCAATACTTGTTTGACTAGGACTCCAAGGTCCTTTTCGTTCTCTACGTTCAGCCAAAAAGATGAGCATCATGACAATAAGCGTAAATACAGCCGTTCCAGAAAAGTACAATCGAGCTTGAGGCTCAATATAGGCTAAATAGCATGAAATAAAAATGGTGGTTCCTACAGCTAATGTTTGCAGAATAGGAACGATTCCTTTGGTAAACGAACTTTGAAAAAGTCCATCATGCTTAATGCCTGAAATTTTCTGAGCATCTGGCAAAATGTACATCAAGGCACCAATACTTCCTAAAACAAAAATTAGAAAGAAAAATAAACCAACATTATTGGGTAACATCCCTCCCGTTGCTGTTGCTGTTGTAAGTGCAGCAGTATAGGTTTTGACATCATAATCACTCATTCTATAATCCCATTCGCCTACTCCCTCAGGTAAGGTTGTTGCATTCCAAACATTATTAGCAGGATCTACTCCCGATGCTTTATCTAGCGCATCTTTTGTCTTGTATAATAGCTCCTCTATTCCACTAATAAAAGCTAAATTTGTAGCATATTCTTTATTGAACTCATCTCCTGCTTGTTCCTTGAGCATCAATCCATGATGCTTTTTCATAGATTGAATCGCTGTATCCGTCAACTGATGCCTACTTAAGGTAACAGATATAATAAACAGTCCAAAAGAAAATATAAAGATGGCTAATCCAAGTATTTTTAAACTTTTCATAGATGTATTTTATAGCGTTGTTAATTGGGTTATTTTTGTCCGACGAACTTGTTTTTTAAAAATCGAATGGCTGCTGTCAAGTTTCGTTTTTGTTGCAGTTTTAGATTTTTGTTGAACTTGCTGTTATATTGTTCTACTACAGCAGTTTCATATTCGTCAAAAAACTCAGGGTCAAAATTTGCTAAACCTAAGTTCTGCAAGACTTCTTCTATAGAGGCATTCTCTTCAATCCATTTTTCACAAACCTCATGTCGGTATCGGACACCCATCAAGTTAAATCCTAAAATTGTATTAGATTCTTTATCAAAAACCAAACGAATACTTTTTCGTCCATCTCTATGCTCCCAATATAATTGTGCATGATTATCTGGCGGATTTGCTTGAACATTTCCGTATACTTGATATTCTATATCCAAGAATTTTGCAGAATTAAACCACAAACTAGGAACATAAGCCGTTCGTTTGCCACAAATCGTATGCGCAACGGTTTCTCCCATCATTCGTCCAGTATACCAAACCGCTTCAATTGGGCGACGCCCATCCATTGGGTTCATTACTTGTGCACAATCTCCCAGTGCATATACATCTGGTGCTGTTGTTTCTAAATAGTCGTTGACTAAAATTCCTCTTTGTGTGTCCACATCACAAGCCTCAGAAGCTTTTATGAACTTTATATTGGGGCTTACCCCTGCTGTTAGCCCAACAAATTCACAGTCAATTTTTTCTCCTGTATTGGTAATAACCGCTCTTGCTCGACCATTGTCGTCTGATAAAATTTCTTTTAGTTCCGTTTCTAAACGCAAATCGATGTGGTGTTCCGATATATGGCGACCAATCATTAAAGATTCTTCTTTAGGCATTACAGCATTCCAATAGCTCTTTTCTCGAACCAAAAAAGTAACTGGAATATTTCTAGAGTGAAACATTTCAGTCATCTCCAACCCAATCAAACCGCCTCCAACAATAACCGCTCGTTTTAGACCATTCGTGTATTTTTCCATACCTTCCAAATCTTGATAGGTATACAAACCTTGAACAGCATCTAGATCTTGCCCTGGCCAACCAAACTTATTTGGTGTAGAACCACAAGCAATTATAAGCTTATCATAGTGGATTGAATCCCCTTGACGCATTTTCAGCGTTTTGTTTTTAGTATCCACCTCATTAACATAATCAAAGACCAAGTCAATTCGATTTTTTTCCCAAAACCAAGGTTCGTAAGGTTGTGTATTTTCAAACTTCATATGCCCCATGTAAATATACATCAGAGCTGTTCTAGAGAAAAAATATTTCGTTTCGCCTGAGATAATGGTAATTTTCTTATCGCTCAATTTTCGAATAAAGCGTGCAGCTGTGACACCACTAATTCCATTACCAATAATCACGACATGTTCATTGTCTCTTGCCATAAAACAGAAAGCTTTTTGGTTATTAAAAGGGTACGCTGTGGGTTCTTTTTAAAATCTATATCTCAATCCTAGATTATAAGTCATAATTGTATTTGCACCAGGCGATATTGCATCATATATTCCTGGAATTGGTATATAATAACTATACATTGCCTGTATTTCTAATTTAGGTGTCAACATATATTTGACACCAACGCCCCATTCTAAAAAATACATAGTGGTTGCAAATACAGTAAATCTTGGTGTTACAAAATAGTTTAAAAAGCCTCGTAACAAAGGAGGTTGAAACTTAAATGCCTCCCCAGGACGGATTGGTTGCCAAAATGTCAAAGCCAAAAACAACTGTGCTTGAGCTGTAAATGAATGACTGTAATAAACTTGTGTAACACTATACAAACTATTGTCAACGGTATTCTCTTTAGGCAAATTTTGTATGGGTAACATAACCCCTTGCTCAAAAGATAAATTAATGTTCTTAAAAGGAGCAAAGCGCACATTCAATCCGACATGAGATAGCCCCCAATCTGCATACCTTTCAGGTGTTCTAGAATTTATATTAGGATCTAAAGGCGTTCTTTCAAATTCAAACGTTTTAAAAGGGGATGCATTAAAAGGATCATTTTCTCTAGAAGAACGCAACAAGAAAGTCACACCAACATCTAATTTTCCAGTTACACCATAAAAAGCACTAAAGTAGCCGTTATAGTAAGAGTTTCTAGTTCCAGACTCTCTATCTCCATAATTAACACTATACAAACTATTAAAGATCATCAATTCAACACTATTCTTAGGCAGTGTAATTACTTGTGCTGTAGGAGAATAAGCAACTTTCTTCTTTTTCTTTAAAACAGTATTCGTGTCATCAGAATACGCATTGAGTCTCCAATCATAATTTGCATATTTTAATTGCACTTCTTTCTCAATTTGTTTTACTCGATATTGATTCAAAAAATCAACTAATGAAGTACCAAAATCTAGGCGATTTGTTTTAAACACTCTAGGAAGTATAATTTCATTTTCCTCCTTATTGTATTTAACGTATTTCACATCATTCATAAACGCAATTGCTCTATCTTCCAACTGAGTACTTAGATTAGTAGGCTCGTAAGCAAAATCTACAATTGAGGCACTACTCATCGAACCATCTACTAAAACAAAATGTAACAAGGGATCTTCAAAAGTTGTTAATATATAAGCCTTTAAACCTTCCAAAGTATACTTTTCTCCTCCAACTTCTTGTTCTATTTCATCCCAAAAAGTCACAACTTCATTCGGTGAAGCAATAGGATAATTCGCTACAATAGTATTAATAACCAAAAGGTTATATGCATTAATAAAAAAGGCTTTTTGTGTTTTTAAATCTACATCGCTTAAATTCGCAACAGCAATATTTTCAACTAAACCATCTAATATTTTATGGTCTTGCTGCAATACCTTGTATTGTACATTGTTGTGTTGTGCATTTTCTTTGAAAAATGCGTTAGATTCCTTAAAAAAACCATCTATATCTTGTGCTTTTCCACTAGACAGGCTGATTAATAAAAATACAAAAAGAAGAATTAATTGTTTCATGCTATGTATACGGTTAGAGTATTCTAAATATAATAGCTCCCACTTTTTTATCCTATACTATTTATTGTTTCATTATTGATGTTAAATCAAGTAGAACTCTTTTCATTTAGAGTTCTTTCATGCTGAGAATAAGATTTATGCATTAGATGCAAAGTATTAGTAGAACTACTGATATTGAGTATAAACAAATTAAAAATTGGTTTTAGTCTAAATTAATTAATAAGAGAACGTTCTATAGATGGGAGATGTTCATCTTTCACATTCGAGTCTTATTAAAAGGCTAAAATACTCAAATACTCAATCAATAAAGATCTAAAGAAATTTTTAACGTTTTACACTACCCAATAGTATAAGGTAAGTCTTTTACTGCAAAAACAGGTGCAAAAAACTCAAATTATTTTAGAAAGTGCCCTGTTCTACTTTTCTAAAGACACTATCATTCCTTTATTTTTTCATACGAATAGCTGTTCTATAACGAATCCCTAGATTAAAAGTCATTACATTTTTAGCGCCCGATCCAGTATAGATATCTACTAATCCAGGAATTGGTACGTAATAGGTATACAATGCTTGAATTTCAAACTGTGGTGTAATCAAAAACTTAGCTCCTGCCCCCCATTCTGTAAAGGTTGTAGTTGTCGCATATAAAGTAAAACGATTGGTTGCATACCAGCTAAAGAATGCTTTTAGGTAAGGTACTTGAAACTTAAATTGTTGCCCTGGTACGATTGGCTGCCAAAAGGTTAACGCAATAAACAACCCGAATTTAGAATTAAATTGTTTGTCATAGTAAAATTGTGTCACCCAATATAAAGCAGGGTCTACAGTATTGTTTGCAGGAATTCCTGTAATTGGAAAATAAAAAGCCTGCTCAAAGGATAATCCTATTTTTTTGAAAGGAGAAAAACGTACTCTTGGTCCTAAATGAGTCAAGCCAAAGTCATAAATAGCTTGCATTTTAGTTCCTCCTGGAGTAACAACACTGTCTACTCCTTTTCTAAATTCAAGGGCACGGAATGGTGAACTACTAAAAAGATCATTCGCACGATATGATTTTAAAATAAAGTCCCACCCTATATCAAATCGTCCAGAAATACCATAGGAAAATAAGAACAAACTTGAAAAGTAAGAACCTCTATTTCCAAATTCTTTATCTCCGTAATTAGAGGTATAAAGCGTGTGGAAAGTATTCAATTCAAATGTATTTTTAGGCATCGTTGCTGCCGCAATAATAGGTTCAAAATCTGTTGTCTTCTCAACAGCACCATCTGGAACAGTAACATTTCCATCAACACCTGCATCGTTCAAGGTCCAATCATAAGTATAGAAAGTTGGTTTAACGTCTGCTGGTAAAGGAGTTGTTTTATATTTTTTGATAAATGTATTTACATTAGGTTTAAAATCAGAAACATACCAATCAAAAATTTGAGAAATCTCTACTTTACCTGCAAAGTCATCCACTTTAATGAATACTCCATCATTTATTGCTGCCTTTGTTCTCGCCTCTAATTGTGCCTCTAATTTGTTAGGCATATAGGCAAAATTTGCAATTGGAGGACAACTTACAGCAGCACAAACTAAGACAAAATGCAGTCTAGGGTCTTTGTATTTTTGTAATAATTCTTTTTTCTCAAAGTTATTTAAAGTTGTTTTTTTGCCTGCTACTTTCACTTTTACAGCATCAAAAAAACCTGGTACATCCAATGGTTGTACGATAGGATAATTATCTACAACTGTTTTAATAACCAACAAATTATAACTATTAATATAAAATGCTTCTAACTCTGCGTCTGAATAAGAAGTAATATCTGTAGAGGCAATAAAATCTGTTAAAGCAATCAATTCCTTAGGATCTTGCTTAATCGCTGCATATTTAATTTTGCTACCACTAACATTCTTTGAAAAAAAAGCATCGGCATCTTTAAAAAAGCGATTTAAATCTTGTCCTTTTGCACCATTGATTACTAAAAAAGTAATCATAATCAATGTTAATATCTGCTTCATCTTTATTATTTTTAATTACTGCTTCACAACAAATTACTTATTACAATAGACTAAAGGTTAATATAATAATCATTAATTTATCCCATTTATATATTATAATTTTTATTTTTCAAAAAAAAAGGCCTTTCGAGTCAGACCCCCGTCAACCCGAAAGGCAAGGACACACATTGAAAACAACAACAAATGTTGTCACTTCCAAATTAAATAAGACCTAAACCCTTGTCTTAATCTTTAATATCTTTAATTACATATTTTGTAATCTATGCTCTTTTCTTGTAACAAATATATACTATCAAAAAAAACAAGGGTGTCGTCCAGCAGACACTTAAGGCATTTTAGAAAAAAAAAAAATTAATAACTCACAAAAACACAAACACAATAAATTAACTATCAGACACTTAAATACAAAAACGAGTTAATATGAAAAAAGTGTACTTTTTTCATATTAACTCGTTTTTGTATTTTTTATCGTTCTAATTGAGCCTACCTTCTAACAACTATTTTTGTTTGTCAACTCTTCTAGTGCCTTGATACATTTCAAATTTCATGTATTGACATTCCAACCCACCATTAAATAACTGTATTTTCTTAGAGGGTCTTAAACCAATAAAGCGATTAAAGTTTTGGACAGAACTGATTAACCAAGCATTATAACCAGCACAGTCTGTTTTTAATTTATCACCAATCATTTGGTACAGTTCTTCAATATCTGAGAACGTTAGGCGCTCACCATAAGGAGGGTTGGCAATAATTGTCCCAGGTCCTTTAGGTATATTACGGTATTCAAAATCTTTAGAAGACAAACGAATGCAATCGTCTACGCCTGCTGCTACAACATGATCCCTTGCGTATTGAATAATTTTTGGAGAAATATCAGACCCTATAATCGTCCCTTCAAAATCTCGCTTAGCAACTTTTGCTTCCAGCCAAATTCGGTTCCATAACTTAGAATCAAAATTTTTCCAAGCAGCAAAGCCAAATTTTTCTCGTTTGATGTTAGGCGCTATATTATATGCATAAGCAGCTGCTTCTGTCAAAATTGTTCCTGAACCACAAAATGGGTCGATCAAAGGAGTATTGATGTCCCAACCAGAAAGCAACACCATTCCTGCAGCCAATACTTCGTTCAAAGGAGCACGGTGACCACTTTCTCGATAACCACGACGATGCAAAGATTCTCCAGAACTATCAATAGAGATCGTACATTTATCTTTAAAAACAAGTACATCAATTAATACATCTGGATTGTTTTTATCAATCGAAGGTCTTGCGCCTCCTATTCGTCTAAATTGATCAACAATAGCATCTTTCACTTTCAAGGCCACAAAAGTGGAGTTATTAAACTCTGGAGCTTTGATAACTTTTGCTCGAACAGCAAAGGTCTCTTTGGCTGTAAACCAACGCAGCCAGTTGATACTGTGTGCAAAATTATAGAGTTGGTTTTGATTTCGTACAGTTTCTGTATCCAATGGATGCAAAATCCTTAAGGCTGTTCTTAGATGTAAGTTCGCTTTGTATAAAAACTCCAAATCACCATCAAATGCAACTGCTCTAGACAACTTCTTTGTGCGTGTTGCCCCCAAATCTTGTAATTCTTTTTCTAAAACGCCTTCTAAACCCAAAAAGGTCTTTGCTATATATTCATTTGTCATAATATTCTGATTTAAACACAAAAGTATCTTTTTTTAACCTAAAAAAGTAAGTATCCTATGTAATAAACAGAATTTAGGACTAGATTCTGTTTTAGAGCTAAAAATAGCTCCAAATGATTATTTTCACTTGTTTTTTGTTTGTTTTGAAAGGATGATTTTAATATTTTAAATCTATTTTATAGGAATATATTTTAATTTTCATTAAAAATATTAAAATATCATATTGTCTATTATTAACCTTATCCTGTCTTTTTTGAGCGGAGATCTTTCATTTTTTTAGTAGAATTTTGTAGAAGCGCATCGAAGGTATTTGGTACGCTATGATCACAAATACCTTAGTGATCATCTTTATTAAACCACAAAAAAATTTAAACATGAAAGATGTAGTAAAAAACGGAGGTCAACAAAAATTACACAAAGGAATGATCGAAACCGCTGATAAAGCTATACAAGGACGAGGCGATGGTCGTATCTCTGTAGATGATGCTAAAAGAATTATTGCGCATTTAGAAAATGATTCAGAGAACTTAGGGCATAATACTCTAAATCACATTGGGAATAATTATAAGGTAACAGATGCTGCACAAACAATTCTAGCGCCTGCTTATTCACCTCAGGCATTGCCAAGTAATATAGGGGATGTTTTTCAAATTTTGGATTCTGAATATAATAATGGAAATCCCAAATCTCCCAATAACCTCCATAAATATGCAATGAATGATCCAGGCTCAAGCACTTCAGATGGAAAAGTAGTACAGTTATGGGGATATGATAAAGGGCACAGTGATAACCAATGGGCTTTGTTTCCAAACTATGAAACAAAGATGGTTGGTGGAAAATATCAATATTGGCATATTATCAACATGACCTCTGGTCTATTTTTAAATCCTCATAATGGTGAACAATATAAGAATAACGCTGTGGTACAATACGGCAAAGGAAAATCAAACTGTGAACGTTTTGATGCCACTTGGTTATTAACTTATAATCAATATCACTCCTGTAATAGATGGGATAATGGAAAATCTTTTGGTTTTGTAAGTCTGATTAATGGGGTTACCAATACTGGATGGGCTTGTTGTGGAAATTCTAATGATTTGAATTTGTATATGTATGACGTTGATGACAGACCAT
>ENA-ORXM01001262-ORXM01001262.1-marine-metagenome-genome-assembly--contig:-NODE-1262-length-36388-cov-7.193054_pt1 | contig 36388 bp, 37 predicted proteins | sample MGYA00237867_ERZ511480 | MGnify/ENA primary metagenome ERZ511480 (study PRJEB26309, sample SAMN06266103) | marine metagenome | isolation source: Algal blade | place: United Kingdom:Sidmouth, United... | reverse complement strand
GGTTGCGGAAACAAATTGAGTCACAGTTGCAGTGTGGAAAAAGTCATCTTGCTGAACATTAACGCCAGCTGCGTTAGCTGTGCCGAATACGGCGGTCAATAGTGCTGCTGCAATGAGGTTGCGTTTCATATCATTCTCCATTTATAAAAGTACGTTTCCATTATTGGGAACGCTTATCGTCAGCACCCAGACGAACGGATGCATTAGAATTTATATATTTTAATATACTGGTTAACTATATAAAGCAAGAGTCGATTTTTTGGTTAGAATTCGAAACAACTCATTCTTTCAAAGTCTCTATCGGGCTGTCTTCAGAGTCAGACAAAAGCACTTTTACAGTATTGCCACTACCACTACTATGCACAACCGTTTTGGATTTCTTACTCTTAGATTTTAAAATTATCAAATTATTTTTAGACTTGTGTTTGTAAAAATGCTCTCCGGTACACCGCACATCGACTATCTCTTCATTTTCGGAAGAGTCACAATTTTTCACATGTTTTTTTTCGTTATAATCCATGGCATTAGTAGGAAATACTATCGATGCTAGCAAAGTAACCAAGCCTGCTTTTAGAAAACATTTATAAGTAATCATGTTAGCTACCTAGATATCTAAAAATCTATTCCCAACTCACGACTTCATACTACATAAACCCTTCCACCTTGAAATGACCTATATAGCCTAACAATGTGCAATAGTGCCATATACATGGGAGGCTGCTGACAGCCTCCCTACGCAGGTAGTGAGGTCTGTTGCGCATCAAAAAAAACCAATAGTAACTTGGGAAAGGTCAAGGCGTTTCCACTGTATTGAGTAGTCTCACTCAACTCACCGGTGAGATAGGGGCACAATGTGGGGCACCGATGCCAGTCCCTTGTCGGTAGTGTGAATAATATCAATATCATAAGTGCTAAATGGGCGGCATGATGTAAGCTGCCTATTGATAAACGTTTCTGATCTAGGAACGTTAATCCGTTCAAAAGGCCAGAGAGGCAACTCTCTGGCCTTTTTTGTGGGTGATCTACATGTTTTGGTGTTGAAAAGCATATTTACAGCCTACCTATTCTTCCTTGACGCAGAAGGTGGACAGATATTTAGAAATATTCTGGCATTGAAAATAAGGCTTTTAGGCTAGCGGCCGCTAGGCTAGGGAATAGAAAAAAACCAACAGCAATAACATCTTGTACGCCAAGGATTGAATTGGGATGAAAGCAGCGCTATTGAAACGATTGGGACTCTCCGGTAAGCGTCTCAGCTCTGATATGGGGAGGCGCACCTCTGCATGGGTGTTTTTAACCATTTTAGTGATAGGTTTCTTGATACTGCAGCCAACCGCTTGGCGCTATCAGGACGATTTGGTTTCCGCAAGAAGTGCGGGCGCGTTACAGACGTTTCAGTCGATGTTAAAGAATGCCGACGTGCTTGAGTTTCCGGATATTATATCTAGAGCACCCCAAGTACGCGGTGCTGCTGTTTACGACATTAGCGGGCAGAGCTTATACAGTTTTGGTCCAGCACCTACCTTTTTACCTAACGGCAACAACTCACCAGAACGCGCGATCCTCGATGACACAAGCGTGCAGGACGTTTGGCGAGTAGATTTTGACAATCGCCGTTACCTGATTGCAGTGTCCGTTTTAGGTAATGACATCGTTGTTGCAAACCGAGACTTCATTCTTCGCATTTTAGCTATTGTGATGGTGCTCGGTCTCGTTGCTAAGATGTTAGCCTCGTTTGCTATTGAGCGCTCGGTGCAGCGTCCCATGGAAAAAATGATCGCCTCCTTGCAACAGGCTAGGCTCAGTGGAGAAAAACTGTTAGTTGAAGACAAAACAGTAGAAAAGTCTGAATTTGGTGCCTTGGTACAGGAATACAACAGCCTGATCGAAAGCCAAATTAGTATAGAGAAGCAGGTAGAAGCGAAACAGATTTCTCTTGAGCATCTGGCGCATCATGATCAGCTAACGCAGTTGCCGAATCGTCTCCAGTGTAAGCGACTGTTGAAACAAAACGTCGCAGCAAGTCGTCGTCATAATCGTCGTATGGCGGTGTATTTGGCTGACCTTGATAATTTTAAACTTTTCAACGATCGTTTTGATCAGCGCACCGGTGATTTGGTGGTAGCTGAGATTGCTCGCCGGTTAATGGCGATTGCGCGAGAAGAAGACACGGTTGGACGTTTGGATGGTGATGAGTTCATCATCATTCAAAATGACATAGAAGATTGGGATTCAGTACCTGCGATGGCGCAGCACATCCAGGCGGCTATTTCTGAGCCCCTGAAACATCGTGGAATGCGCATGTCTGTGCACTCATCGATGGGTATAGCCACGTTCCCAAGTGGAGCGCAAGACGCCGAAGAGCTGTTAAACAATGCAACCTACGCCTTGCAAGAAGCCAAACTAAATGGCCGCGGTCGAGTGCAAATGTTTACCGATGAGATACGGGAAAAAGTATTAGGGCGTTTGCAGCTTGAAGAAGAAATTAAGCAAGGCATTAAGAAAAATCAATTTGAAATGTACTACCAGCCAAAAATAGATTTGGCTACTGCATCGGTTACCGGAGCTGAGGCGCTAATACGGTGGATTCACCCTGAGCGTGGTTTTATCTCACCTGCCGATTTTATTGAGCTAGCGGAAGAGACGGGGCTTATTGTTCCTTTGTCTGACTGGATACTGGATAACGTCTGCGCACAAATAGCCTTGTGGGGCCGTATCGGTTTGCCAGAGATGCAAATTGCAATTAACTTGTCAGCCTTGCAGTTTCAAGATCCAGATCTTGTGTCGAAAGTATCTAACACGATTGCCAAGCATGGTATCGAGCCCAAGCAGTTAGAATTGGAAATAACTGAAAGTGCAATCATGAACGATGCTTCTGAAGCTATCAAACTTCTGGAAAAGTTCCGCGAGTTGGGTGTTTCGCTTGCGATTGATGACTTTGGTACAGGTTATTCGTCTCTGAGTTATCTCAAACAATTCCCTGTTCACACGCTTAAAATTGATCAGGCTTTTGTTCGAGACATGGAAGCCGATTCAGCAGATTCTGTTATCGTGCGGGCTATTATCGGTTTATGTGAACATTTCAATATGAAAGTTGTAGCCGAAGGCATTGAAACGCCGGAGCAAAGTGAGCTGCTTCGAGACTTTGGTGCACAAATTGGCCAAGGATATCTCTTTGCCAAACCCATGCCCGCAGTAGATTTTGGTCGGTGGGTTCTGAATAAGCAGAAAGCTGCTAGTGGAGGAAACGTCAGCGAGTTACCTGTGAAGAGGATCGCAAGAGGATAGTCCCTACCCATTCTCTACAGAGCTTTCCAAAGGCCGATCACGCGTGTGATTGGCCTTTTTTTGGCTCCCCAATTGCCTCTTTCTCGCTCTTTGACTTGCTCTGTGCCAAATTTGATCTGGTTGGGGTAGACTGCGTGAGCAGTTAGTCGTCGTTTAGGCGAGCTCTGCCAGCAGGTAAAATTGGCAGCCATCAGCTGTCCCAAATCTGCTACAGCAACCTGATCAGGAGATAGAACATGAAACAACTCAGCGCCTTTTTGGCCGTTGGACTGCTGACGGCCGTCAGTGGCACTGCGTCAGCTTCGCCCGCTGTCATTTTTGACATGGGTGGCAAGTTCGATAAATCATTCAATCAAGGAGCCTATGAAGGCGCCGAGCGTTATAAAGGTGAGACTGGCGATAGTTATCGTGAATTTGAAGTCACTAACCCAGCACAACGCGAGCAGGCAATCCGTAAAATGGCACAGCGAAAGGCTGACCCCGTAGTCGGAATCGGTTTTGCCCAAGGCCCAGCAGTAGAGTCCGTCTCTGCAGAATATCCAGATACGCGTTTTACTATCATCGATATGGTTGTCGATCAGCCCAATGTTCAGTCGGTTGTTTTTAAAGAGCACGAGGGATCATTCCTCGTGGGCTTGTTAGCCGCAATGAAAAGTGAATCGGGTAAGGTCGGCTTTATCGGTGGTATGGATATACCGTTGATTCGTAAGTTTGCGTGTGGATTTGAGCAGGGCGCAAAGCACGCTAACGCCGATGTCGAAGTCATTCAGAATATGACTGGCTCCACTCCGTCAGCGTGGAATGATCCAGGTCGTGGTGCTGAGCTCTCGCGTGGCCAATTTGATCGTGGTGTAGACGTGATCTTCGCCGCAGCGGGTGGAACGGGAACGGGTGTTTACCAAGCGGCCGCAGACGGTGGCAAATTTGCAATCGGTGTGGACTCTAACCAAAACTACCTACACCCAGGCGTGATGTTAACTTCTATGTTGAAGCGCGTTGATAATGCTGTTTATGAGGCGATGCTCGCTGGTAAAGACGGCACTTGGGAGCCAGGTATCAAGGCACTCGGTTTGGCTGAAGATGGTGTTGGCTGGGCTCTAGATGAGCACAACGCTGACCTGATTTCCGATGAGATGAAAGCTGCTGCAGAAACTGCAAAAGCAGCAATCGTCGCGGGTGAGATTACTGTGCACGACTATATGTCGGACAACAGCTGTAACTACTAGTTGTCGCTAAAGTTGGGCACCCGCGGGTGCCCAGCTTGTTTCACATTACGTCTTAAGCTACGACTCAGCAGCTTCTGATTTCATGTCTTTGTCACCGCGCTTTCCTTTGTGGTGTTTGTCTCCACGGCCATTCATCATCTCAGCAAATTTAGCCATCTGCTCTTCGCTCAATACCTGAGAGATTTCGGACTTGAACTCCGCACGGTTAGCTTCACGCTGTTGCTGCATCTTGTCACGATTGGCTTCCATGATTGCCCCAACTTGAGCTTTTTGCTCGTCATTCAATTCAAGCTTTTTACTCATACGATGCAAACGCTTTTCGGCGTGTTTTTCACCTTTTTCTGCCCACTTGCCTTGGCGTCCTTCGCCGTCGGTACAATCTTTTCCGCCAGCTATGGCTGCGCCGCCACCAATCAGTAGGGCAGAAACTAAGGCACCAGCGATGAGAACGTTTTGCTTGGTTTTTGACGGTTTGTTGATTTGATTACTCATTTTCACTTCCTCTTTGATAAACAAATTCAGCGTTAAGCTGTTGATGAGTATTATCGACAAAAAGCGGTCAGAGAGTGTCAGAGTGAGGTAAAGGAAAGTAAAGCTTGTCTGAGTGCGTGTCAGGGAGGATTAGTTGTGCAGCAAGAAGGTGCGAATTGCCCCTGCGCTAGCCTCAGGATCATCCATATGCATATGGTGGTGGCCAGCGACTTCAACCACCGCCGCATGCATTAGCGCGTCTATTCGACGTTTTGATGGCTCGCGTTTAAGCAGATAGCCGTCTGTAGCCAATACACACAGGGTTTGCTGGCTTACTGCACCGAGCACCGCTAACACTTGTTCCTCAGTCAGGTAGCTGCTCGACGGCGAGCGCAAACGACTATCGTAAGCCCACACATAGGCCCCGTCTGCCAGGCGTAAATTCCTTTCAACGATAAGGTGAGCGCTCGCTCGTTGCATACGCGTAGCGAGCATTCTTGCTTCAACCGCGTCGTCAATGCTGGCGTACACGCGTTTGAGACGATTGCTGTCTTGGCGCATAGCGACACTGGCCCGCTTGACGCGCGCGGGTAGCTCTTCTGCTGGCTCTGTGACCGGTCCGAGTGCCTCAAGCATAATGAGATTTTTGATACGTTCGGGTGCGGCGACAGCAACAAACGGCGCGATGCAACCGCCCAGTGAATGACCCACGAGATTAAAATCGTCCCAACCCAGTGCGTCAGCGGCAGCTAGCACGTAGGCCACTTGATCGATTAAATGGTAGTGGTGTCCGGCGGGGAAGTGATCAGATTTGCCGTGTCCTGGTAAATCCAAAGCGACCATATCAAGCTCTGGCATCGCAGCTTGAAGGGGAACAAAGCTTGCCGCGTTGTCCATCCAGCCGTGAATACAGAGGCAGCGCTTTCCGCTCTTCGAGCCACCACGAAGTCCAGCGATTGTCATGCCTAAGGTATCAAGAGATATTTCATTCACGCGGCTTGCTCAATTTGGGCGGAGGACCCGAACGGCTTTGTGCCAAGCGAGTTAGTCAGTGCCACAACTATGCACAAATACTGCACCGGCCCGCAAGTTTATCTTATGAAGCACAGTGTTAAGCGCTGGCTTCCATAGATGAGGGGGCCAGCGAAGGTGTAAACAATCGGTCTATTGAGTGCATTTGGGCTTTACCGTCACTGTAACCAAGCTCCATCAACTCTTGGCAAAAAGACGATTCAAACAACAAATAGCTGCTGATTTGACGACCTTCAGGCTTGTGAGCCCCTAACACGCGTAAGACAACCTTCATGCTCTTAGGAAATCGGTGCATATGACGGGAGACTATTTCGCGCACATCGACCGAAGGGGTAATGACCACTTTGTCCACAGGTTGAATCACAGAGCCATCAAGCTGTACGTGGCGGCCCGGTACATTGCGGAGCAGTGTGTTGTAGTGCTCTAAGCGCTCAAGGTCAGCGTCCAAAGATTCTAAAAAAAGCGACTCAAACAAGTAGCCAGCAATTTGCCCAGGTGAAGGATAGGGGCGCTCAATGGTGTTTGGGGTATCTGACTCGTTGGCCGAGTTGCTGACCCCAATAATTAAGAGTCGGTTGGCTCCCATCGACAGCAGTGGGCTGAGTGGAGAGGTTTGGCGCAGTGCACCGTCGCCTTGGTAATCGTTGCGAATGCGTACTGCGGGAAACACCATAGGAATAGCTGACGAGCCCATCAAGTGCTGCACGGTCAGTTTGTCACGTACGCCCTTGCGCCGAGCGACATCCCACTCTTGAATATGCTCATTGCCCATGAAGTACGACACCGACTTTCCGGACGTGTAGGAGGAGGTGTTAAAGGCGACAGCATCGAGCCAGCCGGCATCTATATTCTGTTGGAAACGATCAAAATCAATGTGCTTTTCGAGCAACGCCTGCAACGGTTGATTGTTGAGAATTGAGCGAGGTTGTTCATCGATATTGCGTGCGCGCACTAATTGCCAAATTGTCGCGGCTGCAGTGCGCATCGAGGATACTTTGTCCGTGTGGTAAACCTCTGGGATTGTCAGAGTCCCCCAGACGTTTTCTAAGTCATGGATGGCTTGGCGAAAGTTGTCGGCTCCAGCGGCGAGGCCCCCGGCGTTTATCGCGCCCGCCGATGTGCCACTAATGACTTTAAACGGACAGGGCTCGCCCTCTGGTAAGTGCTCGGCAATCGCCTTTAACACCCCAATTTGATACGCGTTTCGAGCGCCGCCACCTGACAGCATTAGGCCCGGCACTAAAGGCTGGCAAGGCAAGGTCTGTACAGATTCGTTTTGCGCTAATTGTTTGGGGTCCAACAATCGGTTTTTAACGTAATTGACCAGCATATGCGTTCATCTTTTTGCTTTAAAGCGCTGAAAGTAATAGGTTACAAACAACTGAGCGTGATCGTCGTTCGACAGTATCGCGCTTATGTCGAGCATAAACGTATACGTGCCATGTGTCACAAATGTTACCGTGCAGGCACTTGGCAAACGATCGTCAGTGTATGTATGGGGTATTTCCAAGAAATTTTCGTACCGGAATCGTTAAAGTCGTGTCAGAAAACCAACTTCAGAATGTCCGCTTGGCCATGTGGTCAGGGCCAAGAAATATCTCCACCGCCATGATGCGTGCATGGGAGAACCGTGCGGACACACGGGTTTGGGACGAACCCTTTTATGCCTATTATCTGCGAGCCACTGGCTTACAGCATCCCATGCGTGAAGAGATTATTGCTGCCGGTGAAACTGATTGGCGACGAGTGGTGCAACAGTGTGCGGAAGACAACCCAGATGGCGTACGAATCAGTTATCAAAAGCACATGACACACCACATGTTGCCTGAGCTCGAATTTGACTGGTTTGGGCGCGTGCAGCACTGTTTCTTGATTCGCGATCCTGCCTACGTGGTGCGTTCTTATCTCGCTAAACGCGAAGCGGCAACGCTTGCTGATATTGGCATCGAGCAGCAATGGCGGCTTTTTGATCAGGTTTGCCAACAGCAGGGTGACGCACCGTTGGTCATTGATTCCGCCGATTTTTTAAAGCGACCGGAAGCTTATTTACGTACGGTGTGTACTTCGATTGGAGTAGGTTTTGACGAACGTATGTTGGCTTGGCCGGCAGGGCCGCGTGACAGTGACGGTGCTTGGGCGCCGCATTGGTACCACGCAGTCTGGAAGTCGACACAATTTCAAGCGCCAACACTTGAAAAAGAAGAAGAGGACTTGCCACACAATCACCCGGTAGTGTTGGCGGCTGGGCCTTTTTACCAGAAACTAAAGCAACATCGTTTAGTGCTCGACTGAGGCGCTGACCGCGGCTTCGGCCAGTGCCATGATTGACTCACCGTCCTTGCATAAACGAGCCGCGACAAAAGCGCTTCGAGCTTCAGGGTAGTGCGCGCACAGGTATTTCATCCACTGCTTTAGACGGCCACTAAGATAACGATCAGCTTGGTGCTCTCGCTGAAAGCTGGCGTACCGACGCATCAATTGGCAGACCTGAAGCCAAGGCAAAGGCGGGGCGCCGTGTTGAATGACTTCAGCTAGGTTAGGAATCGCCAAGACGCCGCGGCCAATCATGGCGTCGCTGCAGCCACTTATCGCTCGGCAACGGGCGTAAGATTCAGGACAGTTGATATCGCCGTTTGCGATAACACGCACCGGCACCGACTCCCGTATCCGTCCTATGCTTTCCCAGTCCACTGGCGGTCTATAGCCTTGCGCGCGTGTGCGGCCGTGCACCACCACCCAATGTGCACCACCATCGGCAAGTGCCTGTGCACATTCAATCGCGCCAGTAGAGTCATCACAGCCTAACCGCATTTTTGCCGTTACAGGGAGCTCCCTAGGTATCGCTGCCCTTATCGACGTCACAATCTCTTGCATCAATTTGGGTTGGGTCAGCAAGGAGGCACCACCGCCGTGACGGTTGACCAGTTTTGCAGGGCAGCCAAAGTTGATGTCTACACCGGGCGAGCCTAACGCCACAGCGCGTGCCGCATTCTCGGCCATCGCCTGAGGGTCCTGCCCTAGTAACTGCACCCGCATCGGTGTGCCATCGTTGGTGCAGCTTCCGCTCTCAAGCTCTGGGCATAGCTTCAAAAAGCTCTTCTCGGGCAAGCACTGGGTGACAACTCGAACAAACTCCGAAACACACAAATCAAAGCTACCAAGCCCACAAATAATGTCGCGCATACGCCAGTCCATCACGCCTTCCATCGGCGCGAGCAGTAGAAGGGGTTGCTCAGTGGTGGTGGGTGAAGGCAAGTCGTGGTCGCTGGGTTGGTAGGTTGGGGTGGCGATTGTAGCTGATCTGAGCATTGGGTGGGGAATAGTGGCTTCTTGTGTCGGTAGTGGTGGGGTTCGATACCTTTCAGTGATTGTAAAGTTGCTTTGGCACCGCCAAACTGCGGATATATGCCTTAAAAGGAGACGAAAGTGGGAAAGGCAATAAAACGTTGTGATTGGTGTGGTGACGATTCGCTTTATGTCGAGTATCACGACCAAGAGTGGGGCAGGCCGTTACGGGACCGCGACGGACTGTTTGAGTCGCTTTGTTTGGAAGGTCAGCAAGCCGGATTGAGTTGGATCACGGTGCTTCGAAAGCGAGACGGTTATCGCACAGGGTTCCATCAATTTAATGTAGCCAAGGTGGCCGCGATGGGCACGGAGGATGTAGAACGGCTCGTATTGGACGCAGGCATTATTCGCCATCGCGGCAAAATAGAATCCATCATCGGAAATGCCAAGGCGGTGCTTTTGATGGAGCAAGAAGGACAAAGCTTCGCGCAATTCGTGTGGTCGTTTGCGCCGTCAGAATCTGGCGATGGTATCGCTGTGCCAAGCCAAACAGCCGACTCGGTTGCTCTGAGCAAAGCACTTAAAAAGAAAGGCTTTCGTTTTGTCGGGCCAACCACTGTCTATGCATTTATGCAGGCGGTTGGCATGGTGAATGATCACGCTCCAGACTGTTTCAGGCGATCTGGCTAGAGCGCACTCATACTGATTCTGCTTGCGTTGTAGTGGCGCCCGAAAATCAGCGTCCCCACTTGCGCTCTGGGCCTGTATCTACGTGGATAAAGCCTTTGCGTGAATAGGTGCCCACGCCGCCCACGTGCAGCTGTCGAGCAAACTTTGCCAGTTGAGCTGCAGGCATCTCTGGAACAAATAAATCAGCGGCTTGCCCGTACATATGAAAGCTGTTCTTGGCGACACCCTTGGCCACGCTTTTATTGCGGAGCATGGCATTGGTTTTAGGTGTGCGATATCCGGAAACTACTCGGAACGGGGATTTGGCACCGCTAGAGATATACAAAGAATGCATCAAATCTACCAAGCTCACATCCATCTCAACAGAAATGTTTTCTCGGTGATCACGCATCAGAAAATCAATCTGGTTTAATGCGCCACGGTCGTAGCGATCGCCGCGGCGATAGATAACGTCCAAAAACTCTTTAGTGTGCGTATTAAACAGCTGCAAACGTGCTTCTGATTCAACACCCGCAATAACCGGGGGCGCAAAGCCTAGAGCGCTCGCTGTTCCGACAGCTGCAAAGCGCAGAAATGAACGTCGATTTACGGATGAGTGATGCATAGTCTGACCAGTTTCAGTTGGGTGAGGGTTCTTTCAACCCTCGCTACGAGAAGTAAGCGTCGCAGTCTACCAAAGCTTCGGCTGCAAGCTCGTAAAGCTGCAACGAAGTCTCAATTTTGCTGCAAAAAATGCAAATTGTCCTGCTCGATAGTCACTTAAGTTTAGCAGTTCATCCCATTGCGTAAATGACGAGATACAATTTTTCTGTGTATTTTGTGACATATAACCGTCAGCCGCCCGATAAAACCGGTTGCTTTTTTTCAGCTGGATAGGCGTACGGGTGTTTTTGCCGGTGGAGCTGTATGGGCCACTCTGAAAAGTCGTAATCCATTACAACCCCGACTGCTGTGCTGTCGAGCGGACGTACGCACCTTCTAAAAAATTGCGGGATTCACCTAAAAAGAATGTGGCTTCGGCTTTTGGGCAAGGCTCTTAAATTGCGCCCTGTGATGGAGGGCACAAAGTTGAGAGGCAGGTGTGCGACCGATAGCGTAGCGGTAACTCATGGTGTTGCAGAAGAATGGTGGGAAACGAAATTCTAGGCAACTACAATACGCTCACCGAAACCTAACGTACCTGACCTCTAAGCACATGGATAGTAGCCCACTTGCTTGCAAACTCCGGACTTTTGTCGACCTCACTGAGGCCGAGCTATTAGCACTAGAGGCGATACATCAGCGTCGACGCTCTATTTTGATTGGACGTGAGATTGTCCAACAAGGACAACCGGACCAAGCAGCCTATGTTCTCGCTTCAGGTTGGGCTTGTTCCTACAAAATACTGCAAGATGGTCAGCGGCAGATTGTTGATATCCAAATACCCGGTGATTTTTTAGGCTTGCGTAGTGTGTTGTTGCAAACTTCAGATCACAGCATTTTTTCGATCACCGATGTTGAAGTAACTGAAGTCCTGAAATCCGATCTCTTGGAGGCGTTTACACGTACTCCTCGTCTAGCTGCGGCCGCTCTGTGGTCTGCTTCTCGTGATGAAGCAATGGTGGTGGAGCATTTGGTTGATGTTGGGCGTAGAAGTGCCGCTCAGCGCATGGCGCACTTTCTATTAGAACTTGGTGTCAGGGTTGCTTTGGTGGGAATGGGCAGCAAAGAAGGTTACGCGTGTCCGTTAACGCAATACCTATTAGCTGATTCGCTTGGTCTTACACCCGTTCATGCCAATCGTGTTTTAAGGCAGTTGCGTGAAGATGGCATGCTCACTTTTCGAGATGGTTTTGTTTCTTTTTCAGCCTATGATCGATTGGCTGAATTTGCGCAATTTGATCCTACCTATCTAGACCAAAAAGAGCTGCGTCTGAGCTGAGGATGAAAATGCACCGCGAGGTTGTAGTGGCGCATAGGCGCACATGGTCCAGAGTCATACAGCCGAGGGGTCGGAGTTTTCTTGATTGCGTATGTCCCAGACTGCGCGGGCGATGACGGATTCTTCATCAGTTGCTATGACCAGTACATCAACCGCAGAGTTGGATGATGCGATGTGCGTGGCGCTTTGTTCATTTGCCTTTGCGTCCAGCTCAATCCCCATCCAGCTTAAGCGTTTTACGATTAGGCTTCGAATCAGCGCGGAATTTTCACCAATACCTGCGGTGAAGATTAAAGCATCTAGCCCGCCAATGCTGGTCACCAATGACGCCAACTCGCCTGCAGCGCGATAACAGAACAATTCGATAGCCTCGCGTGCCTCAGAGGCATCGCTTGTCTCTAGGATCGACATGTCGTTGCTGATATCAGACACTCCCAAAAGCCCAGATTTTTTGTACAGCAATTTCGTGACTTCACTAACGGTCATTCCCTTTTGCTCTAAAAGGTAGAGCACAACGCCTGGGTCCAGTGCGCCACAGCGGCGGCCCATCATCAGGCCTTCGAGTGCGGTAAAGCCCATGCTTGTCGCTACACTGCGACGGCGTTTGAGCGCGCACATACTCGCGCCGTTTCCAAGGTGGGCAACGATGATCCTTCCGTCAGCACGGTCGCCGAGGTGTGCCGGCAAAGTGCTCGTAATATAGTCGTAGGACAAACCGTGAAATCCATAGCGAAGAATGCCTTCGTCGCTCAATGCACGTGGGAGCGCAAAGAGCTGCGCCAGTCTGTCTTGTGTGCGGTGAAAGCTGGTGTCAAAGCAAGCGATCTGTGGCATGTCTGGTGATGTCGCCGCGATACAACGAATGGCAGCCAAATTGTGCGGTTGATGCAAAGGGGCCAGTCTTGCGAGGTAATCGAGTTCGTTGAGAAGTGTCTCACTGACAAGCGCAGGGCCAGTATGAAATTGGCCACCATGCACAACGCGATGTCCGGCCGCCGTAATAGTCACGCCGCCCTTGCGAGCGTTGAGCCAATCGATCAACAAGGGAATAAGTTCGTCATGGACCGCGTTGGGATTGAGCTGTATCAAATCGGCTTGCTTGACGGATGTGCCTTTGGCATCACGAGCCGACATGCGGGGGCGGTTACCAATGCCCTCGATTTTACCGCGCAGCAACGGTGGTGCGTCTCTTTGCTCAGGGTAGACGGCAAATTTCAGGCTAGATGAGCCCGCATTTAACACAAGGGTGGCGCCTGTCATTAGAGGGTTTCTGCCTGATGATTGATGTAGAGTTGCGCCAGCGCGCAAGAGGCCAACCGCGCCATGGGGCTGTCGGCACGGCTGGTTAATATAATAGGTGCTCGCGCGCCTAACACCAAGCCAGCTGCGTCCGCACCGGCTAAATAGACCAATTGCTTTGCGAGCATATTGCCGGCTTCTAGGTCAGGGGCGACAAGGATATCAGCGTTGCCAGCTACCTGAGAAACAATACCCTTGGTAGTGGCCGCCACAGAAGAGATAGCGTTGTCAAAAGCGAGAGGCCCGTCGATTAAACCTCCGCTAATTTGCCCGCGCTCAGCCATCTTGCACAGTGCTGCGGCGTCTAGTGTTGAGTTAATACGAGGGTTAATCGTCTCGACTGCTGACAGTATCGCGGCCTTAGGCTGATCTATGTCCAATGCTATCGCTAGGTCTATGGCATTCTGCACAATGTCGCGTTTGTCACTTAGGTTGGGGGCAATGTTGATGGCCGCATCCGTCATTAACAGCGGTTTAGGATAAGTCGGCACATCTAGCACGTAGATATGACTCATGCGCCTTTCGGTGCGTAAACCAAGCTCAGTATCAACGACGGCTTTCATCACTTCGTCGGTGTGTAACGCTCCTTTCATCAGAGCCACAGCTTTGCCTGATTTGGCCAGTGACACCGCCATTTCCGCTGCCGCATGGCTGTGTGGCACATCTATCATCTCGATGCCTTCTAAGTTGCGTCCCGCGGCTTGTGCGGTGGCTTCTATCTTGGCTTTTGGGCCGACTAATATTGGAACGATAATGCCCTGTTGTGCAGCGTCCAGCGCGCCTTCTAATGACAATGCGTCACAGGGATGCACTACTGCTGTAGTGACAGGCGGGAGTTTTTCGGTCTTGGCTATTAGGCGGTTAAACTGCGCGCCGTGTGTATGCAGATGCACTTCGGGCAGTGTTACGCGTGGGCGGCGTACTTTCTCACTCGGAGCGATGACTTTTGCTACGCCTTCGATGACTGTTTTGCCGTGTTGATTTAGGCATGTACAGGCTAGTAATAAGCGGCCCTTGCTTTGTTTTTCTATGACTTCTACTCGCACGGTGACTTCGTCGCCGAGTCCTACTGGGGCCTTGAATGCCAAGCTTTGGTCGAGAAAGATTGTGCCAGGGCCTGGCAATTCGGTGCCAAGTACAGCCGAGATAAGTGCTCCGCCCCACATGCCATGTGCGATCACTCCGTGGAACATATCTGTTTTAGCGTATTCGAGATCCACGTGCGCAGGATTGACGTCTCCTGACATCACTGCAAACAACTCGATATCTTGCGTTTTCAGGGTGCGCTCTATTTGGGCACTATCGCCCACTGATATTTCATCGTAGGTTTGGTTCTCGATGAATCGTAAACTATCAGGTTTGTCTTGATCAGGCGCGGACATGCAGACCTCCGTCAACGTAAATGATTTCTCCGGATACACGTTTTGCGCTATCGCTAGCAAGCATCGCAGCCATTTCTCCAACATCACTAATCGTTACAAGGCTTTTCTGTGGCGCGCGTTCCCTTGCATCGTCTATCAGTGCGTCAAAGTGAGCAATGCCAGAGCCCGCCCGAGTTTGCAGTGGGCCGGGAGAGATAGCGTTAACGCGTATTTGTTGCGGGCCGAGCTCGACGGCAAGTGTGCGGACAACGCCTTCGAGCGCAGACTTCACTGGCCCCATAATGTTGTAGTTATCAACGACTTTTTCACCGCCGTAATAACTCATGGTTAATATTGTGCCGCCATTGGCCATCATGGGTTCTGCTAGTTTTGCCATGCGAATCAGTGAGTGCACCGAGATATCCATAGCGCGCGCAAAGCCGGTTTGTGAGCAATCAATCACCCGGCCATGCAGATCGTCGGCAGGGCAATAGGCGATTGAATGCACCAGAATATCGAGGCGACCCCAGCGCTCGTTGATCTGTTGAAAAACACTTTCCATTTCTCCCTCTGCCTCAACATCTAGCGGAAGCAATAGGGCAGCATCCAACTCGTCCGCTACAGGTTGAACGTAAGGTTTAGCTTTTTCGTTAAGGTAGGTTAGCGCAACCTCGGCACCGGCTTGTGTAAAAGCCTGCGCGCAGCCCGCAGCGATGGAGTGAGAGTTAGCTGCACCCACCACCAGAGCCACTTTGTCTTCTAAAGGTTTCATTTCTGCCTCACATAGTTGCCTGGTGCATCGTAAATCGTTTCGTACGGACTTGACTCTTTGCCCATTGGCGGTGGTGCGATAGCATTGCCCGAATGCTGGTCGAGCCAATCGGTGAAAGCAAGCCACCAAGAGCCTTCTTGTATTTCAGTTTCTTCAAGCCACTGCTCAGCATCTCTAAAAGGAGCGTCTGCTGGTGAATTGGCAATACGGAAGTGTCGGTTGTGATGGTCTGGCTCAGATACAATCCCGGCATTGTGGCCGCCACTAGTGAGGACAAAATCTACGTCGGTGTCGATAAAAAGGTGTAGTTTGTAGACCGATTGCCAAGGTGCGATATGGTCATCCTCAGTTCCTACGGCGAAGACTGGTGCGCGAATGTCTGAAATAGCGATAGCCTTTTTCCCAACCTTGAAACGACCTTCGGTTAGGTCATTGTCAAGAAACATGCTGCGCAAGTACTCTGAATGCATGCGTGCCGGCATACGCGTACCGTCAGCATTCCAAGTCATCAAATCAAAAGCGCTGCTTCGCTGCCCGAGAAAATAGTTGTTGATGATGGGACCCCAGATCAGATCCCGCGCGCGCAAAAGCAGAAAGCTAGCGGACATTTGTTCGGACGATAGGAAGCCTGTCTGCGCCATCATGTCTTCTATCATGGTGACTTCAGACTCGTTGATGAATAGGCGTAATTGGCCAGCTTCGGTGAAATCTGTCTGAGCTGCAAGCAATGTAAGTGTGGCCAATCGATTGTCGCCGTCGCGGGCCATCGCTGCCGCTGCTATTGACAAGAGAGTGCCTCCTAGACAGTAACCAACCGCATGTGTTTTTTTTGCTTGCGTGATAGCTTGCACCGCATCTAGGGACTGCATGATACCCAGCTGGCGATAGTCATCCATACCGAAGTTTCGATCTGCAGCATTGGGGTTTTTCCACGATAAGATAAAGACGGAGTAGCCCTGAGAGACCAAAAACCTCACCATAGAGTTTTCAGGTGAGAGGTCGAGAATATAGAATTTCATGATCCATGCGGGAACGATCAGAATAGGCTCGGGCCGGACGGTTTTTGTTGTTGGGCTGTACTGAATAAGCTCAACTAGCTCGTTGCGAAAAACTACTTTGCCAGGTGTAATCGCCAAGTTGCGGCCAACTTCGAATTCCGGCTCTCCGGCGGGGGCCGCTTTGCCTGTCTGTACATTGAGATCTTCGACAAAATGTTTTGCCCCGCGGACAAAGTTTTGTCCTGCTTCTGCCATAGTCGCATTTATCACATCAGGATTGCTCCAAGGGTAGTTTGAAGGCGAGCTCGAATCGACTAGTAGGCCTGAAGCAAATGCCATGAGGTCTTCGTGGGGAGGCGCCACGCCATGCACACCTGTCATGGCATTTTGCCACCAACGCCATTGACACATGTGGGCATCTGAGAAAACGTTAAATGGATATTTTTGCCAAGCGTCACCGCTAAATCGCCTGTCTGCTGCCGTGTTGGAACATGTCTGTTCTGAATCTACACCTAAGCATGAGGCCCAAAGTGTTTTGCCGTTTTTTAGTGCGGCCTCCATAAGTTGCATTTGCTTTCCCGGCGAAATAGCCAAGTGTATGGCCCAGTCCAAGTACGCCTCTGCAAGAGCAGAAGGTGCTAGTCCCGAAGTGGCTTTAGCAACTTGTGCATGAGCCAGCCTGTCTACCGTCTCGTATAACGTAGGCTCTTGATTCAAGGCGCCCGTTCCAGCAATTGGTGCTGTTTCAGAAGAAACAATCCACAACGGATGGGGGCTGACTTTAGTCGTGGTGTTGTCTTTTTTTGATTGGCTTAACATGCGTTCCCCTGAAGTTAGTGATAACGAAGCCCACATATTTAAAATGGGTTTTTAATACTGCAGTGCAGTACTGCTCTGTATGGGTTTTCTAAAAGTTTTTTGGTTTTATCTGCTGTTACCGGCCGAGGTAGCACCGGTACCGAGTTCGATGATTTCTGCGGTAATTGCTTCTTGTCGGACTTGGCGTAGTTTGGATTCAAACTCGTCCAGCTCTTGAGCAATTTGGTTTGCAGCCGACGACATGGCTTCAATTCGCGCCTCGTTTTCAGCACTAAAGGCGTGCAGCGCAGCCTTGCAAATTTGCGCATGGAAATAGTCTTGGCTAAGCCTCTCGATCAGACTCTCGAGAGAAAGCTGCATCAGTGGTCGGTCTTTTTTACTTGTGGGGAGGTCATTCCAATCTATCGGGAAGAGCGTCTGACGCACAAGCTTTGCTTGGCCTTGTTCCCACGCGGTGAAAGCGACATCAACACGATCAATTTGACCCAGCGCTAGCTGCTGATAAACCGCTTGTGTAATTTGATCAGCGAGCTTTGGGATGCTAGCGGTGTGCGAAGACATGGCAGCACTCCAGCTAGCTGTAATACCTCTGCTGGCAGCGATAGATATTCCGCGGGTTCCTATTAGAAATAGATGCTCTGACTCTTGGCTTGTGTCTATGCTGTCGAGCAAGCGCTCACTAAAAGTACCTACAAATCCCTGTTCAGCGCAGAACATCAACAGACTGGTTTTGTTTGATGTCTCTGGGAGGCGGGGATCTGATGGGTTTGCTTGGGGGCCAATCGCACGTGCCATGGCTGCAGCAATATTTGCGGCGTAGCTGTCGACCGCCTTAACCTGAGTGCGTGCCACATGTGCCCGAGCAGCGGCGATACCTTTCATCGCATTCACTACGGCACCCAGCTGGCGTACACCAACGATGCGGGCGCTGATATCGGCCAGGCGCTCTGTCATTTCTTGTCCGGCTTTGGGTTGAGTTGTTCTCTAGCACAATGCGTTGTTTTGTCTTCGCGGATAGATACTGCTAGACGGGTGAGTGCTGCGAGCAATTCTTTGCGTACACTAGCGTAGATCTTTCCGCCCGAGGCGAGTTCGTCGGTTGCGACCGCGGCGATGTTATCAAGTGTTGCGGGTAACGCCGCCCTGAATGCAGTCACTGCAGTTAGGGGTAAATCGTCCAGCAGCCCTGATTGCACCGCGAGCATGAGCGCAATCTCATCGCTGAGTCGATAGGGCGTGTGTTGTGGCTGACGTAGAGATTCCCTAATTCGGGCTCCTCGATTCAGTTGCGCTTGTACACGCCCGTCGGGCACGCCGCCAAAGCGACTGAAGACTTCTAGTTCTAGAAACTGCGCATAGTCAAGGCGCAGAGTGCCTGCTGCTTCACGCAGCTTAGGGGCTTGGGTTTTACCGCCTACACGGCTGACGCTCAGGCCTACATCCACTGCTGGTTTCTGGCCTTGGTGAAACAGGGCAGCATCTAATACGATTTGCCCGTCGGTAATCGAGATCAGGTTGGTGGGGATATAGGCCGATAAATTGCCGGAATCGGTTTCTGCGATGGGCAGCGCCGTCAGAGAACCTCCACCGAGATTCTTCGATAGTTTAGCTGCGCGTTCCAGCAGTCGAGCATGGATGTAAAAAACATCTCCTGGGTAAGCTTCGCGACCAGGCGATTGTCGGGTTAACAGTGCTATTTCTCGATGTGTCGCGGCGTGTTTAGATAGGTCGTCAATGACAATAAGAACGTGCTGGCCTCGATCACGAAAGTATTCGGCCATAGTCATGCCTGCGTAAGGAGCAATCCATTGCAAGCCTGGTGCTTCGGCTGAGCCTGCAACCATCACGATGCAGCGATCGAACGCCGCGCGCGACTGCAAAGCGTCGACCGCTCGGCGCACACTAGAGGTCTTTTGACCTACTGCGACATAAATACAGATAACATCGCTCTCTCGCTGGGCAATGAGTGTGTCTATGGCTAAGGTTGTCTTACCCGTCGAGTGGTCCCCCACAATCAACTCACGCTGTCCTCGCCCAAGGGCGAATAAAGTATCGACCACAACAACTCCGGTCTGTACTGGCTCGGTGATCAGATCTCGGTCGATGATTGAAGGTGCGGGTCGTTCAATCTGTTGGAAGCTATTAGTACTGATATCTCCTTTGTCGTCCAAGGGGCGTCCGAGTGGGTCAACAACACGGCCTAACAGTGCTTCTCCCACCGGCACTTGTATTACATTGCCGGTGCCGAACACTGTGTCACCTGCTTCGACTTGCGTTGTGCTATCTAAAAGCACGCAACCAATGAGGTTGGGATTGAGTACGCGGGCAAAGCCTACCTGACCGCCTTCAAAGCGGAGTAACTCATCGAGTTTTACGCCACGAAGCCCGGAGATCATCGCTACGCCGTCGGCGACCTCTTCGACCTGTCCGCGAGGTTCGGCACGTGCTCCCAAAGGTGTGCTTTGCAGTGCCGATCGCGTTGCTTCGATCCAGTCGTCTGAGTCAGCTCTCATGGGATACCGCCTTTTGGACTTGCGTCAAATCTGCTTGCCAGCTATTGCGCAGTACAAAGTGTGGGCTGTGGAGTTCTAGCCCTGCGATTAGTTTGGGGTCGATAACCCAGCGTATCGGTGTTGAACTTCCAAGTGCGCTTTGAATAGACGCTTCAAATTTCTCGCGCTCGACGCCCAAGTCACCAGCGCTCACTAGATCTAAACCCAAGGGGCTCGCATTCAGTGATTCGCGGTCTGTAGCAGGTAGCTGATGTATTGCTTCTAGCAACTGGTCAAAAAAAGCGGCTTGTACGGTAGGGCTGTTGAGTCGCTCAAGTAAGCTAGCCGCGATGTGAAAAGACAGTTCAGTAGCTTTTGCTGCATTGGCTTTGTCAGCGGTTTCAATGTCGCGCTTGATGGTGGCATGTGCAGTTTCAATTGTTTCTTCGGCACTTTTTTGTGCTTTGGCAAGCGCGGCTCTAGTGCTGTCTTCTGCCTCGGTTCTGGCAGCAAGCAATACAGCATCTCGTTCTGAATCAATGCCTGCTCGCGCTTGAGTCAACTCCGCTAATATTGCTTCGGCTTTGCTCTTGGCAACCTGGCTTGCTTCTAGTTGGGCGTAGCTCTCTTTTTGGCGATTCTCAATCGCAGCTGACATCGGTTGCCAGAACACACGTGAAAGAAGCCATATCAAGATCAGTACGTTGATCGCTTGTAGTCCTAAGCCCCAAAAATCGATGCTCATGTGATCAGGCCAGCAGAGGGTTGGCAAACAGCAGGAGAAGCGAGATAACTAAGCAGTAGATGGCGGTTGTTTCGATCATCGCTAAGCCAACAAATAGCGTTCGAGAGATAGTGTTTGCAGCTTCTGGCTGGCGGGCGATCGCATCCATTGCTGCAGCTACTGCACGACCTTCTGCCAAGGCTGGACCAAGAGCGCCAAACGAAACGGATAAGGCAGCACAAATAATGCTGGCAAGGCTGAGGTAGTCCATTAGGGTTCCTTGTTTTGAGAGTTTGAGGTTGGGCTAGGGCTTTGTCCGTCTTCGACCGTGGCCGCGATAAAAACCATCGCCAGTACCGAAAAAATATAGGCTTGTACGAGGCCTGTTAGCAGGTCAAGAGCCATTAAAGGGATGGGGACTAACAAGCCCGCCAGTGAGGCGACAATGCCTATAACGAAGACGCCACTCATCACATTGCCAAATAGGCGCACGAACATGGAAAATACGCGCGTGATACTTTCAATGATGTTGAGTGGGATCATGATGAGGTTAGGCGCGGCAAAGGATCTTATGTAGCCTTTCAAACCGGCGCCGCGAATGCCAAAGTATATGATGGAAAAAAACACCACTATTGCCAGTGCTGCATCGGTTTCAAGCTTCGCCGTAGGAGGTTCCACACCCGGCAAAAGCGAAACCCAGTTCGCCGCTAATATGAACAGAAAAAGAGTGCCAATGAATGCACGATAGGGAGCGGGCTCCGCGCCTGTAGTTTCGCGAATTTGTGTGTCAATGGTGGTGACAACTAGTTCAAGTGCTGCTTGCCGTTTGCTCGGTACCGTCGTCAAACGGCGTGTGAGCAAAGCAGACCCTAGGACCAAAAGCAACATGATCGCCCATGTGGTGATCAATGCCTGAGTGATTGGTATGGGTCCTACATGGAAGAGTGCGGCGGATTCCAGAGGAGAGTTCATGCTACTGCTCCGTTGGGTTGGCGCAATAACAGAGTCTTAGCACACAGTACTCCGGCCAGAGTAGTCAGTAGTGCAAAACCTCCGTAGAGAGCTGCACAGTAGAGCCCACCGGAGATTAAGCCAAGTCGCCCTAAAGTTAAGGCTGCTGCAAGCAGTGGATGGCCTCTGTTGACGATTAAGTCCGCTGTTTTACGCAGTGAACGGAAATACGCGTAGCCGATCAAGCTGCCACCCAAAAAACTGAGTGAGAGTATTAGGCTGAGTGGTAGTGTAGATAGTCCGGTCATTGGGTGTTCATCCATTTCCAAGCAGTCCAGCCGCCCAAGCAAAGCCCCAGAACCATTCCGGGGGAAGTCCAAAAAATACCCGTATCAAAATGGGCGTCTAACCAGCGCCCGAAAAATAGGCCAGCAAGAGTGGGGGTGATAAAAAGCCAGCCAAGCACACCTATCTGAGCCAAACGACGGCCAATCGACAAGTCGCCTTCACGTCTCGACTTTTCGCGTCGATCACGAAGCAGGCGGGCCTCGTGCACTAGAGGGTCTTTGTCGTTTTCATGACTCATCGGTACTCACCTGTATCAGCACCTTTCCTCAGTCGGCTGACCATATGGCGAATGACATTGAGCTGCATTTGTACTGTTTCAACGTGCTCTACCTTTTCAGCGTCGACGTCGGATCGAAATCGAGCGAGTACTTCACTGTCCAGTGTGGCAAGGCTGTCCCCAACGACGGCTTCACGCGTGCTGATGTCGAGAGCGGAACTGTCACTCATGTTCAGTACGCCACCGCGCACCGCGCAAAAGCGTTCTTTGTTTTCAGAGCGCCAGCTGACGATTGAGACTGTGAGTGCGGTCAAGAACGGAGCATGACCGTTCCGAATGCCAAAGCCTCCGCTGGTATCCTCGGCACGTAAGCTGTCGATGTCTTCGTCCACCACTACCGATAGGGGTGTAACAATACGCAGTCTCATGGAGTGGCCTCGGTGCCAGGCTTGTTGGAAGCGGTTGTTTTTGCCATGGCTTCTTTTTTTCGCGCGTCCTCAAGGGTGCCGACCATATAGAGGGAGCTTTCCGCCCAATCGTCTGCCTCACCGTTCAGAATGGCGCGACAACCCGCCAGTGTGTCGCTGAGCGGTACACTAGCTCCTGGCATGCCGGTAAAGGCTTCTGTGACCATAAAAGGCTGACTGAGAAAGCGCTGTAGTCGTCGCGCTCGTTTTACAATTTGTCGATCGACAGCGCCAAGCTCTTCGACGCCTAATAAAGAAATGATGTCCGTCAGTTCTTTAAACCGTGCCAGAGCTTGGCGAACAGACTCGGCGATTTCGTAGTGATCTTCTCCGACAAATAGTGGGTCGAGTAGCATTGATGACGAGGCCAAGGGATCGATGGCGGGGTAAAACCCTGCTGCTGCTTGAGCGCGCGAAAGCATAATCACGCAGTCCATGTGGCTGGAGATGGTCGTGACAGCGGGGTCGGTAAAATCATCGGCAGGCACATAGACCGCTTGGATGGCTGTCACGGCGGAACCTGCAACTGATGCGATTCGCTCTTGCAGGCCAGCTACTTCAGTTGCCAAAGTTGGTTGGTATCCAACCCGAGAGGGCAGGCGACCGAGCAGACTCGAAACTTCGGCGCCTGCTTGTACAAATCTGAAAACATTGTCCATGAGTAACAGCACGTTCTGGTGCTTTTGGTCGCGAAAGTATTCAGATACGGTTAAAGCCGTTAATGCGGCGCGCCAGCGTGCGCCAGGTGGCTCGTTCATTTGGCCGTAGACGAGCACTGTTCGTTCTAGTACGCCGGATTCACGCATCTCGGTGAGCAGCTCGTGACCCTCGCGTGAGCGCTCGCCGATCCCGCCAAACACTGAAATGCCTTGGTACTTTTCAACCATGGCGCGGATTAATTCCATCACTAAAACAGTTTTTCCAACTCCGGCACCGCCGAACATCGCCGCTTTGCCGCCCATGGCCATCGGGGTCAGCAGATCAATGACCTTAATACCTGTTTCGAATACTTCGGCTGTGCCTGTTTGGGATTGTAGCTTTGGAGCTTGTGCGTGGATTGATCGGCGTGGTGTGTCGGCGGGCAGCGCGGGGCCATTGTCACGCGTGTTGCCTACTACGTCTAACAACCTACCAAGCACAGGATCTCCAACGGGCACGGTGATAGGTTCGCCCGTTGTGCGAACTATCACGCCGCGTGCGAGCCCCTCTGTGGACTGAAAGGCGACAGCGCGAACAGTGTGCAGATTTAGGTGGCTGTGCACCTCTAATAGCAGTGGCGTTTCTCGATCCCATGCCACTGACAACGATGCATTGATAGGAGGGAGCTCTGACTGCGTAAACACGACGTCGACTACCGCACCTTTGACGGCGTGTACAACACCCTCTGATTGCTTCCCTGTGGTCTGCTCTTCGCGCTGCCGCATGTGTGCATTTCTCTGTGAAATTGGCATTTCCTGCCGTGAGCTTACGCCCAGTTCACAAAGTGCACACTGATCTGTGTTAACGCACAAAAATTATTAGTTAGGCAATAAAAAGCCTATTTCAAGCGCGCTTGGTCGTTGAGTTGGAGCTAGGAGGGATGAGGAAGGGGGGGGAAGTGCGTTTTAGTTGGCAGGGCTTTACTTGAACTCTAAGTCAAAGCTCTGTGCTGCTTCACCCGGGTCTTCGACTTGTAATACGACATCCAGCACGCGCTCGGGCGCTATTGTCATGCCGGCTTCATAGCCTGGCACATAATGCGAAGGTTCAAAGTGACCTCGGGCAATGACCTCGCCATTCTGGTCTGTCATACGTACTTGCAATGTGGGGTATTCCATCTCTTGGGCAAGCTGGTTAACCATTGCGAGACTGATGACAAGTACGCCTTCCGCGTTAGGGTGCGCGTAAATTTTCCGGCGCAATATTTTGAGCTGTGAGAACTCCCTTGATGCAGAGGCGCCGCAAGGGCCAATGCTGCACCAAGCGTTGCTTAAGCTAGCGCGCATGCTCTCGTTGTTCGCGACACTGCGTACAGCGTTTATCGCCAGTAGTGTCAGTACGCCTAACAACAAAAAAGTGAGCACTGACCAACTGCGTATCGGTGCACTACGGCCAGAGTTGTTGTTCCTCGATAGTACCGAAATATGTCGGTCTTTCGAGCCTTCGTTGCTACTGTCGGCCATCGCCGCAGGAGCGGGAGCTGGTTTTTTTACGATTGGTTCGCTTGGCGTGTTAGGACTTGCTTTGTCAGCAGTGTGCGTCGGGATATCGGTGGTGCGTGAAGGTATGGCGGCTCGGCGCGCTCGTTCTACGGGTGGCAGCTCGACGGTTGTCGTGCTCGCCACGGCATTTGTAACAGCCCGAGTTTGCTTCTTTTTTTGTGGCTTATCAACGATGGCCTGTAAGCCTTCTGCTACTTCGGGTTTGAGACTAAAGTAGCTCTCTTCTGTCGTAGCTGTTTCGCGTCTTGGCGGCTGGTATATTTTGGTGGTGTCGAGGTCAGCGTCTGCTTGGGTCAGATGGTCACGTGCACTGAAAACACGCAAGCACTCGCCGCAGCGTACGCGCGGGTCACCCGCGTAGATCTGCTCTGCGCTGACTTTTAATACGGATAAACAATGTGGGCATTCGGTGAGCATGAAAGGCTAGCTGCGACGTCGATACCTGAATTATAGCGGGCTATGGCGAAAACCAGAGAGCATGCACCAATCTCCGTCAATAACGAGTTCAATGTCATCTAAAACTGGGCTGTAATGCGCCTTTAGATCATCCGCTTGGCTATCGAGTACGCCACTTAGCACCACATGAGCACCTGGAGCTGCATAGCTCAGTAATACGTCACGTAATTCCCGTAAGGGCTCAAACAAAATGTTGGCCAGCACTACCTCGGCTTGTGTGGCAGGCATGTCTTCAGGCAGGTAGAGTTCTAAGCGTTCGGCAACACCATTAGTCAGTGCGTTATCGTTAGAAGCGGTGATTGCTTGTGGGTCGATATCTGTGCCAATGGCTCGATCGGCACCGAGCAACAGTGCGGCCACGGCCAGCACTCCCGATCCGCATCCAAAATCGAGTACAGTTTTCCCATTTAGATCGGCGTTGGCAAGCCAGCGCAAGCATAATGCGGTGGTGTTGTGGGTGCCACTACCAAACGCCAAGCCTGGATCAAGACGCAGGTTGGTAGCATTTGGCTGTGGTGGCTCGGCGTAGCTAGGTACCACCCATAATTCACCACCGAAGTGCATGGGTTTAAAATCGGCCATCCAAGCCCGTTCCCAGGCTTGATCTTCGAGACGCTCTAGTTGAGAGGCCTCGATCGGTCGTTCGAGTGCAATGCTGAGAGCTTTGGCTAGAGCGGACTCTGACTCGTCGCCCGAAAAAAGGCCGACCATGATAACTCGGTCCCAGATAGGCATTTCGCCTGGAGCGGGTTCGAGGATTGGCTGATCCTCGGCGTCGATCAGTGAAATCGACAGTGCGCCACAGACAAAAAAGGCAGCCTCTAGGTCATCGAGTTGTTGTGCGTCCGTTGCCAGACGAAACTGCCACCAAGCCATGTTGTATTCCCAGCGTTTGTACGACCTACAGGCCGAGCATTTTTTCAAGATAGTGGATGTTGGCACCGCCAGCTTGGAAGCCTTCATCATCAAAAATATCGCGTTGTAACGGAATATTTGTCTTGATGCCATCGATAACGATTTCACTGAGCGCACCACGCATACGCGCCATAGCCTTGTCGCGGTCATTGCCAACCACGATCAGCTTGCCAATCATCGAATCGTAGTTTGGCGGTACACGGTAGCTGTTGTAGATGTGGGTATCGACGCGCACACCCAGTCCACCAGGTGCGTGGTATTGCGTAATGGTGCCAGGGCTTGGCAAAAAGCTTTTGGGGTCTTCAGCGTTGATTCGACATTCAAAAGCGTGGCCACGAATCTCAATTTGATCTTGGGTGTAGCCAAGTTTTTCACCAGCGGCAACCATGATTTGCTGGCGAATGATGTCGACGCCAGTGACCATCTCCGTGACCGGGTGCTCCACCTGTACACGTGTATTCATCTCGATGAAGTAGAACTCGCCGTCTTGGTACAAGAACTCAAAAGTGCCTGCGCCGCGGTAGTTGATGCGTTTGCAGGCGTCGACGCAAAGCTTGCCGATGCGAGCGCGTTGCTCTTCAGTGATGCCGGGTGCTGGTGCTTCTTCGACCACTTTTTGGTGGCGGCGCTGCATTGAACAATCGCGCTCGCCCAAGTGGATAGCGTTGCCATGCGTATCTGCGAGTACTTGTATTTCAATGTGGCGCGGCGTTCCAAGGAATTTCTCCATGTACACCACATCGTTATTGAACGCGGCTTTTGCTTCCGCTTTTGTCAGCTTTATCGACTCGATTAACTCATCAGCGCTATCGACCACACGCATACCGCGACCGCCGCCACCACCTGAGGCTTTGACGATAATGGGGTAACCGATCTGCTCTGCTACTTTGAGATTGGTTGCGTCATTATTGCCCAGTGGCCCATCGGAGCCAGGTACACAAGGCACGCCCACGTCGCGCATGGCGCGAATGGCGGCGACTTTGTCACCCATGGTGCGAATAAGTTGTGCTGTAGGGCCAATAAAAACAAATCCGCTAGACTCGACGCGCTCAGCAAAATCGGCGTTCTCAGAGAGAAAACCATAGCCGGGGTGGATCGCGTCGGCGTCCGTGATCTCTGCGGCCGCGATAAGAGCTGGCACATTGAGGTAGCTCTGCTGGGCAGGAGGTGGTCCGATACAGACGGCTTCGTCTGCAAGGCGCACGTGTTTGAGGTCACGGTCTGCAGTGGAATAAACGGCGACGGTGCTGATGCCGAGGTCACGGCAGCAGCGCATCACCCGAAGTGCAATTTCGCCACGGTTGGCGATAAGGACTTTTTTGATCATGGGGGCGTCCTTCGATTAGGGGGCGATCACGTACATGGGTTGATCAAACTCAACTGGGTCACCGTCGTTGACCAAGATGGCCTTTACAGTGCCGGAAACCTCGGCCTCAATCGTATTGAGGATTTTCATCGCTTCAATAATGCACAAGGTCTCGCCAATGCGTACTTTCGAACCGACGTCGACAAAGGGTTGTGATTCGGGTGAAGCGGCACGATAGAAAGAGCCAACCATAGGAGATTTGACCACTTCACCTTCGGGTAGCGAAGACTGAGTGCTTTCGGTTGGGGCTGAGCCAGGTGCTGACACGGGCGCAGGCATTGCTGCAGGCGCGGCCATCATCACCGGTGCAGCAGCAATGCCGCCGCGAGTGATGCGAACTGATTCTTCACCTTCTTTGATCTCGATTTCGGTGATTGCCGATTCTTCCAGCAGCTCTATCAGTTTTTTTACTTTTCGAATATCCATTGTCCAACCATCTAAGTTGTCTATTTTGTCAAAAAAAGCGCGAAGCTCGGGCTTGCGCCATCGAAAGGCACGACGTAGACACGTCGGCCGCGCACCGCCGCAGGGCCACACCATATTTCGTGCGGTTCTCTCTGCGTATCTAGCGGTGAGTAAAAATTAGCAAGATGTGGTGGAATTTAACACAAGATCAGCATGTTCGGGCCGGTATCTGTTATTTTGTCAGCTAATCGCGACAATGTTGTATTGCACCAAAAAGGTGCGGAGAAGGACTGATAAGGAGGCCATGCATGCACGATAATCAAATTCCTCTGATCTTGGATTATTGGTTTGCTGAGACAGGTGCTCATTCGCCGACCGCTATCGATCGCAAGCGCTGGTTTGGCGGAGGCGATGTTTTAGATGCAGAGATCACCCAAAAGTTTGCACATTTGTTTGATCAGTCACTTGTCTCCTGGTTGCAGACTCCTCTAGGAGCTGTAGCGTATGTTGTGTTGCACGATCAGTTTCCGCTCAATGTTTTTAGGCGCCAGGCTAGAGCGTTTGCGTTTGAGGAGCTGGCTGAACAAGCGACGTTGCATGCGCTTGAAAATAACTTTGATCAAAACCTAGCCTACGGCGAGAGGGTGTTTCTTTATATGCCTTTGATGCACTCTGAAAAGCTGAGCTTGCAAGAGCTAGGGGTGGAAAAGTTTGATGAATTAGCCCAGCAAGTTGATGGGTCACTGCAAGAGGCTGCTCAAGGTAACTTGAAATTCGCTCGCGAGCATCGCGACACGGTAGCTAGGTTTGGGAGATTCCCCTTTAGAAACAAAGTGCTTAATCGAAAGAGCACAGCTGAAGAGATTGATTTTTTGGATAGCGGTGCGCCTCGCTACGGACAGTAGACCTGCTCCGTGCATTAACATACTGAAAATAAAAGCAATCATCACAGGCTTGCAATCCGATTGTACGGCTATCTATGAGATAATCGGCTCAGTTTGTACCGCAATACCTCAAACATCCGCGCAGGTTTTTTTCGGTACGGGCATTTTTGCTCATCAGTGATTGATTCAATAACGAATCTAATGCTGGCAGGCCAACCTATACCTCTTGGAGAAGTATTATGGATTTGATGAAAATAGGTACCGATTTATTGATGTCTAAGTTGGGTGCAAACGGCGCCGACGGCAGCCAGGTTTCAGACATGCTTGGTGGTTTGTTGGGTGGCGGTGATGCACCTGACCTCGGTGGCTTGCTCTCGAGTCTAAAAGGTGGCGGCGCTGGGGATGCTGTGAGTTCTTGGTTAGGTTCTGGCGATAATCAACCACTAGACACGGAAGTGCTTTCGCAGGCTCTGGATGGTGACAAGCTCTCTGGCATGGCGTCTAAACTGGGTGTTGATCAAAACGATCTGCTTGGTGGTTTGTCTGACATGATTCCTCAGTTGATAGACAAAGCGAGCCCTAACGGTGAGCTGCTTGATGTTGGTCAGCTGCTGCAAGGCCTGCAGGGCGGCGGCGGCGGTGGTGCTGGCGGTATAATGGGCATGATCGGTAAGTTGTTCGGCAAGTAAGCCAAGACCCTACGGCTTGACTTATCAACGGGTGCGCTTTTGCGCGCCCGTTTTTATTTGTGTGACCTGTAAAGGGTCTTGCACTCACAACTAACGTGAGACAGGTTTAGGCACAGTAGCTTTTGCGTGCTTTCAGTTTTTAAGAATCTCTGCATTTTGGCGTTTTAGTGTGCAATCGAACAACACGGAGCAGAGGTATGCTGCCATGTCCTTTAAGCAGGCTGCGCGGGCCTTTGGTGGATTTGACCCGCTAACTCCTTTATCCTTCGCAAATTAGCGTGGCCCATTTTGTGGGCTGTTTCGTAGACTTGCGCTCCGCTTTGCAATAGCTCTGCAGTCAATGCAGATAACTGAGCAAGAACGGCAACAAGGCACCACATCCTTGCCTTTGTGTCATTCAGATAAAAAGTAGAGGGAGTCTATTAAGGCGAGCGCTCGAGTTCAGCCATCTCTTGAATATTTACAGAGTTGTGTTGTTTGATCGACTCGCCCTTTATCAAGAGATGCAATCACGGTGCAACAACAGTCCCAATACAATAAAGAAGAGCTGATCACCTGCGGAAACGGCGAGCTATTTGGTCCCGGCAACGCGCAGCTTCCCGTCGACAATATGTTGATGATGGATCGCGTGACCCACATCAGCGCTGATGGGGGAGATCACGGCAAGGGCCTGATCGTCGCTGAACTCGATATTGATCCTTCGCTGTGGTTTTTCGACTGCCACTTTCGCAATGACCCCGTGATGCCTGGTTGCCTTGGCTTGGACGCTATGTGGCAATTGGTTGGTTTTTACTTAGGTTGGCGTGGCAACCCAGGTCGCGGCCGCGCGCTGGGTGCTGGTGAAATTAAATTTACCGGTCAAGTATTGCCTGACGCAAAGTTGGTCACATATACCTTGAACGTTAAGCGTGTTATCGAGCGTCGCTTGGTGATGGGTATCGCCGACGGTGTGATGATGGTGGACGGCAAAGAAATTTATGTCGCCAAAGATTTACGTGTTGGTCTTTTCCAGGCCGACGAAGCTGTTTCCTGAGGACTAAACATGAAACGTGTAGTGGTGACCGGCATGGGCATTGTGTCCTGCCTCGGAAATGACGTTGAGACAGTCTGTGAGTCGCTGAAGCAAGGCCGCTCTGGCATCAAACATTGCCCCGATTACGCAGAGATGGGCATGAGAAGCCATGTTGCTGGGCGTCCAGACATTGATTTCAAAGAGCACATCGACCGCAAAACATTGCGCTTTATGGGGCAGGCTGCCTCTTTTGCTTACATCAGTATGCAGCAAGCGATAGAAGACGCCGGTTTGAGCGAGGAGCAATACTCGAACCCGCGTGTAGGTATCATCGCTGGCTCTGGTGGAGCATCCTCTGCCAATCAAGTTGAGGCCGCTGATATTCTGCGCGACAAGGGCGTTCGTCGTGTTGGCCCTTATCGGGTAACGCAGACGATGGGCAGCACGGTTTCTGCGTGTCTAGCAACGCCGTTCAAGATAAAAGGCGTCAACTACTCAATCTCAAGCGCCTGCTCAACTAGCGCGCATTGCATTGGCAACGCGATGGAGCAGATCCAACTGGGCAAACAGGACATAGTCTTTGCCGGCGGCGGAGAAGAAGAGCACTGGACCATGAGCTGCTTGTTTGACGCCATGGGTGCGCTATCGACCAAATACAACGAAACCCCTGAGTTGGCCTCTCGTGCGTACGATGCCGAACGCGATGGCTTTGTCATTGCGGGTGGTGGTGGCATGTTGGTGATTGAAGAGCTTGAACACGCAAAAGCTCGCGGTGCCAAAATCTACGCCGAATTGGTGGGTTATGGCGCCACCTCAGATGGCTACGACATGGTTGCTCCTTCAGGTGAAGGCGGTGCGCGCTGCATGCAGCAAGCGTTGAGCACGGTCGATGGCAACGTCGATTACATAAACGCGCATGGCACTAGTACACCTGTGGGTGACGTCGCGGAGTTGGGTGCAGTACGAGACGTATTTGCAGGCGATATGCCGGCGGTAAGCTCGACCAAGTCATTGTCTGGTCACTCGCTTGGCGCGGCTGGTGTGCAAGAGGCTATCTACAGCTTGTTGATGTTGCGTGATGACTTCCTCTGTGCATCGGCCAACGTGACCACGCTCGACGAGCGTGCTGAAGGTATTGATATTGTCACTGAGCGACGTGACAACGCCGGTCTCAAGCGTGTTATGTCCAACAGCTTTGGCTTTGGCGGCACTAACGCAAGTTTGGTGATGCAGCGCTACGTCGATTAGTCGATTCGTCTGTACCTATAAAAGCACCGCTTGCCCTTTGGGGTGGCGGTGTTTTTTTTGGTTTTGCGCTTGTGTTTTTGAGCTCACGGCATTGGCTTTGCAGACTTTCTCAGCGTATCGATTTTCTTCTAAAGTGCTGATTTTAGAATGATCATTCGTTATTACGTCTTGTGAAATTAGCAAGAAATATTGTGCTTCAGGCTTTGCGCCGAGCACCAAAAACGTCTACTATCCGCAGCCGTCCTTCTCGCTTAGACACCTTATGCTAATCGGCCCTTACCAATTCAGCGGAAAAGCAGTGCTCGCCCCCATGGCGGGTGTGACCGATCGTCCGTTCCGGGCTGTTTGTCGAGCGCAAGGGGCGGCGGCTGTCACTGGTGAGATGGTTTCGGCAGACACCAGCTTGTACGCCAGCGATAAAACCGTGCATCGACTCGACATGAGTGGCGAGCCGGGACCGCGTATCGTTCAAATTGTTGGCTCCGATCCGGCACAAATGGCGGACGCAGCGCGCGTCAATGTTGAGCGTGGCGCGCACATTGTCGATATCAATATGGGCTGCCCAGCTAAGAAAGTGTGTAAGCGTGCTGCGGGTTCTGCATTGTTAGCTGATGAGCCGCTGGTCGCGCGTATTCTGGATGCCGTTGTGGCGGCGGTCGACGTGCCAGTCACGCTAAAAATTCGTACCGGTACATCGCCTGAATACCGTAACGCGGTTGCTGTAGCGCGAATTGCGCAAGCTGCTGGCGTGAAGGCTTTGGCAGTGCACGGTCGTACGCGAAGTGAGCGCTTTGCGGGCTATGCTGAGTTCGACACAATCGCGCGCGTACGTGACGCTATCGATATTCCATTGCTTGCCAATGGTGACATTGACAGCCCAGAGAGGGCGGCTGCTGTGTTGCGCCAAACTGGCGCCGATGCCATTATGATCGGCCGTGCTGCGCAGGGTGATCCTTGGATCTTTAAACGCATTGAGCATTTTTTGCGCACGGGCGAGCTGCCCGCAGAGCCTACGCAGCAACAACGCGCTGCGGTGGTAGCTGATCATATAAAACAAATATATTCTTTTTACGGCGAAGGGCGCGGTGTGCGTATCGCCCGTAAACACATCGGTTGGTACAGTGGCGCGCATCGTAACGCAGCCGCTTTCCGGGCTACGGTCAACCGCATGGATTGCGCCAGCGATCAGCTTGCAGCTGTCGCGCGTTTTTTTGCAGGTGATACATCTGCGCCGTGGTCCGATGAACAGCAAAGGATGAACGTCGCATGAGTGGTCAACAAACAGAAGTGAGCGCTGTTGGAGCCTGTATTGAAGCTGAGTTACAAAACTACGAAGTGCTGTTAGAAGGCCAGCGCGCGACAGGTATACATCGCTTAGTGATGGATCAGGCAGAACGTGCAGTGATCAATTATGCTCTACGCCGCGCCGACGGCAATCAGAGCCAAGCGGCCTGCATGCTTGGTATCAGTCGAGGCACTTTGCGCAAAAAACTGCGTGAATACGATCTGGCTTGATCGGCAGGTCAGCTAGCACCTATTTGATTTGCTGTCGCTAATTCCACCCAAAAATCCAATTTAAACCGCCCCAACTCCAAATCAATGCGAGTTAATTCTCCAACAGCGGTTTTTGCTCCTTGAAGGTCAGTATAATGGCCGGTTTAGTCTTCATGGAGCGCCTTAAACATGGCCGAGTCCTCTACTCAGCGCACAGTTGCGCGAGCACTTCTCAGTGTTTCTGATAAAAGCGGTATTGCCGAACTTGGCGCGGGGCTTCATGCCCAAGGCGTTGAAATACTATCGACTGGTGGTACTGCAAAGCTGCTGGCGGATGCGGGTGTTCCCGTCACAGAAGTGAGCTCACATACTGGTTTTCCAGAAATCATGGCAGGCAGAGTCAAAACACTGCACCCCACGATTCACGGTGGCATTCTTGGTCGCCGCGGCATCGACGCCGATGTGATGACTGAGCACGGCATTGCTGCCATCGACCTAGTGGTTGTTAATCTCTACCCCTTTGCTGATACCGTCGCCAAGCCTGGCTGCAGCCTTGAAGACGCTATCGAGAATATCGATATTGGCGGACCAGCAATGGTGCGTGCTGCGGCAAAGAACCATGCAGATGTGGTTATTGTTACCGATCCTGATGACTACAGCGGCGTACTGCAAGCATTGGCAGATGGTGGCACAGTGCTAGAGCAGAGATTTGCGTTAGCGGCCAAAGCCTACGCACACACAGCTGACTACGATGGCATGATCGCCAACTATTTGAGTGCACGATTGGAATCAGAGCAGGTGCAGGTGTTCCCAGCCGTGCTCAGTCAGCAGTTCCAGAAAGTGCAGGACTTGCGTTATGGCGAAAACCCGCATCAGCAAGCAGCGTTTTATCGCGACGCCAGAAATCACGGCGCCAATGTCTCCAACGCAACGCAGTTGCAAGGCAAAGCGCTCTCCTATAACAACATTGCAGACACAGACGCGGCGCTTTCGTGTGTGAAGCAGTTTGATCAACCGGCCTGTGTGATAGTCAAACATGCCAACCCTTGTGGCGTAGCTGAAGCGGATTCGATCAGCGATGCTTACGAAGGTGCTTACCGTACTGACCCCACATCGGCATTCGGCGGTATTATCGCCTTTAACCGACCATTGGATGCGGCGCTCGCAAAAACCATTATTGATCGCCAATTTGTAGAAGTGATCATCGCGCCGAGTGTGGATGATGATGCACTAGAAGTAACGGCGGCTAAAGGCAATGTGCGCGTATTGGTTTGTGGCGAATGGGGCGAAGAAGCTCCGCGCTGGCGTACTTCATGTGTAGAAGGCGGGCTGTTAGTGCAGGATGACGACCAAGAGGTCGTTGGTATCGATGATCTGCGCGTGGTCACTGCAAGAGCGCCCACAGAGGCCGAGCGCAAAGACCTGTTGTTTGCTTGGCGCGTGGCAAAATATGTGAAATCCAACGCGATTGTTTACGCCCGTGAAGCAACCACTGTTGGTGTAGGTGCGGGTCAAATGAGCCGTGTTTATTCAGCGCGTATTGCTGGAATCAAAGCTAATGATGAAGGCATCGAGGTTCCGGGTGCGGTCATGGCATCGGATGCTTTTTTCCCTTTCCGTGACGGTATAGACGCGGCGGCCGAAGCAGGCATCAAAGCGGTCATTCAGCCCGGTGGTTCTATGCGGGATGATGAAGTGATTGCTGCTGCCGATGAAGCCGGTATTGCCATGGTGTTCACTGGAGTTCGTCACTTTAGGCACTAGAATGTGCTGGCATCGGCGCATACCGCTGATGTCTGATCGGACAGTAAGAAAACCGGAAGCGAGATCTTGCTTCCGGTCAGATATAGCAAGTCACTTAAAACGTAATACGGGCTCCCAAGAGTATGCCCATGTCGGTGTTGTCTAAATCGCTGTCGCCAATTTCAGCAAAAGTTGTGACATTCTTGTGTAGGCTGTGCGTCACGTTGGCGTACCAGAACAAGGCGTCTTCACCCACATCGGGTGAAACTTGATTGATACCAAAAGCTGCTTCAGTTTTGTTGGCGACAGGTGCACTGACGGCAAGGTTGAAAGCGTCAACGACATCGTTGCTGCTAAAGTCCACACCGATGTTGGCAGCGCCCGCATCAAAGTTAGCCAATAAGCCAATTGTGTCTATAGAGTCTGATGCGGGGGTTGCTTCGTAGCTTTGAAATGCGAAGCCCACTTCTGCACCTGATATTTCTGTCCACAGCACAAGGTCAGTGGCTGCCTCGTCATCGTTTTCTTCTAGGTCTGTCGTTAGAACAAGCTCCACTTGATCGAGGTTGAGTTTTATTTGAATGGAGTCTGATCCCGTCGTATCGGGAAAGGCGATACCAGCGTCCATTTCAATCGCTTTTTCTGCAAACATGTCGTCTGTTCCCCAGACCATGCGGCCGATAGCAACGGAAACAGAGCCAAAATCAATACCCACATAGGCATCATCAACAACGTCGTCATCGCTGCCATCGCCTTGATTCTTCCAGTCGATGTCTAGCTCACCAAAGGCAGTGACATTGTTTTCCAGCGTGTAAGTGGCGCCAAATTTGAGTTCTAGGTCGTCATAATCGACATCGAGGTCTTCGTCCTCCCCCGACTTTTGGAATAACTGGACTTGTAAGTCCCCTTTGAGATGAAGTTTGAGGTCGTCTTTTTCATATATTGTGGCGGCAGTGCTGTTGCCTGCTATCAGCATCGTGCTGATACAAGATGCTATGAAAGTTTTTTTCACTTTAGCTCCGGAGGTTTGTTGGGTTGTGAGGCTTGAGCTGACGGCACCCTAGCCGTTTGCGATATAAAATCAGTATTTTGTGTCGAAGTGTGACAAGTATGTTGCATAAATATGGCAGTGTAATGACATTGAAAGATCAGTTTTTCAGTAGAAGATTACGCGATAAATGGCAGTTGATTTGCGTGCAAGGTGAAAACTGCAAGTTCTTTTGCTGAGCTGTACTTGAGGCGATAAGCCTGCTATGACCCTGTACTCGAGAATTGAATCTCTTAGTAATCACTTCAACAAATCCATTACCTGCAGAGGCGTAAAAACTGAAAGGGTGTCCCAGTAACGAATGATACGGTGTATCGTTGTTTTTATACAGGCGTTTTCTGGCGAGTTTGTTATTAGGGAAAGACAACCATGGCCATAGTCAGAATATCGATTTTCTTCGGTTTTACTTATTAGAGTGACGGTCTCCGGTTCAATGTGCATTCGTCGCTTTTGTGATATTCCATCAGGCTACAGATGTGTAGCGCACGGTCATTCGTTTACCCGACGTTTTTTTCCTCGACAAGTAGGCTGGTGTTGCGCTTGCTTTTGCACTTTGCTAAGTA
>ENA-ORXM01001260-ORXM01001260.1-marine-metagenome-genome-assembly--contig:-NODE-1260-length-36447-cov-106.274897_pt1 | contig 36447 bp, 38 predicted proteins | sample MGYA00237867_ERZ511480 | MGnify/ENA primary metagenome ERZ511480 (study PRJEB26309, sample SAMN06266103) | marine metagenome | isolation source: Algal blade | place: United Kingdom:Sidmouth, United... | reverse complement strand
AGTGCTAAAGTCATATCAGCTTGACCAACAGTTCTCTTACTTCTGAATTTATTTACTACTACTGAACATGCCTAACTTACTTCCGTATCGATCTATAATTATAGACTTTGATTGGGTTAATTCATTTATAGTAAATTGCACTTTACTGACTTACCAGCAATAATAGATAAATTATATGGAGTGCCAGATACTTATAAATACGGTATGCGGCTATCATTAAAAATAAAACTATTGTCGCTTACATTTTGATAACGTAACCACTCGTTAGAATTAAAGCATAGATATCGATTATTGTGTACTCTTAGAAATCTAATTATTGTATAAAACAGAATAAGCGCTCATCATATAAATCTGACGACATGACATCGCATACCGAATTATCTCTGCCCGCTTATGGGAGAGGCTTCCATCTGATCACGAGAGAGCTCATGGAGCGCCTCCCAGATTTACCATCTGAAGGCATACTTCATCTATTCATTCAACATACTAGCGCCGGACTGACGCTTAATGAGAATGCCGACCCAACTGTCAGAGTCGACTTTGAAAGTTTTTTTAATCAGATGGTGAAAGAGAATGAGCCTTTCGTAGTTCATGACATAGAGGGGCCTGATGATATGCCGGCACATGTTAAGTCAAGCCTGGTAGGCAGCTCAGTCAGTATGCCTATTCATCATCATAGACTTATGCTGGGCACTTGGCAGGGTATCTATCTCTGCGAATTTCGAGATGCCCCACATCGAAGAAAGATCATTGCCACGATCATAAGTTAGCCATGTAACTGGGGTTGTCCATTAGAATCTCTAAAAGTATCTCTGCTTATGTTGTCCTATTGTAATATACTATGTCCCACATGAAGGGTGCGGCCTGTTCTCCTTGTGGCTTTATCTCTTACGAGTATCATTTATCCCTTACTGCCAAGCTCATCCATGGATATTTCTATACCTGGACAGCTCATTGGTATCGCATATATCATTCTGAAGCTCGGATTAAGTTTCCGTTGATCCTGACAAATGATGGATATAGTCGTGATAAACACAACAATTTGTAGTTTAATTCATTTGATTAAAAAACAGGGCGGATTTTTTTCATCACTTATAATACATTAGCTATGATTTTCAGGTTTTCAATTTTAATATTTGGTATTTCTATTTTTTTATTTTCTTCCTGTAGTGATGATACAATTATGGGATCAATGATGCCTGAGGAAATAGAAGAAGAAGAGGAAACCTTTGTCATATATACAGGGAGTACTGTCAGCTTTTCAAAAGCAGATGAGTCTGACCCCACAGACGCTGCGAATCAAGATAGAATCACTGAGGACGTTTGGATCACCAGGGGTAATGAAGGAGGACAAATATTCAATATAAAAAAAGAAGATAGCTCAAACAAAAATGCCAGCCCTGCTGGTACGGAGTGGTCTCTGGGTACGACTGATGAAATATCTGATTTAGACTTTAAGCCATTCAGAGATGCTGTGGAAAGTCCTAAGGATGTAGTCGGCAAGAATTTAGTCCTTCACCTTATCGACGAAGATGAATACCTGCAAGTCAAATTCACATCTTGGTCCACAGGTAAAGCAGGTGGATTCGCCTATGAGCGAGCTAGCAAGTAAGTGTAAAGACTCAGCATTATTGAATTACACATGACGCTCATAACAGGTAAAGCCTTCTCTCTTTCGCCTTTACAACGCGGCCTCTTAGGTCTATCGCTTGCGGACTATCTGTAAGCCATCAGTCATGGGCAGTAATACATTTTCCACTCTGTCATCGTTACGGAGCATTAGATTAAATGCATCTAATGACTTAGTACGTGGATCTTTTTTCTTTTGCAATATTTTTCCTTTCCACAGCACATTATCTATTAATAAGAATCCTCCCTGTTGCAGTCGGCCTAAGCAAAGCTCATAATAAGCCTCGTATTCCCGCTTAGCTGCATCTATAAAGATAAGATCAAAGGCACCCGCTAATGAAGGAATGAGCTCTATGGCGTTACCTATTCGGTACCTGATCTGATCCTTTTGTGGTGCTCGCTCTAGATGATTTTTGATCAAGTATTCCATTTCTGGATTAATCTCTATGGTATATAGCTCCCCTTCAGATGGTAGCCCCTCAGCGAGGCAAATGGCAGAATAAGCGGTGAATGTACCTACTTCCAATATCCTCTGGGGACGTATCATATGAGAGATTGCCGACAGGACTCTACCCTGCAGGTGTCCAGACAGATTAAACGGATCTATGGTCTTCAGGTAGGTCTGCTTCTCTATATAGCTTAGCAGTTCAGACTGGGGGCTGGTCATCTCAGCACTATATGCATGGATTGGATCAGTAGGGAATTTCACTTGTGCGTATCAGTTTTCTTTTTAAATAGGGATATGTCAGTACCGAACACATAATGATGAAGGCTCCCAGATAAAAGCCTGCTGTCAGGTCCTTGTGGTCACCCAAGATAATGACGGCGAGAATAATGCCATAGATAGGCTCCAGATTCATCACCACGGACTGCGCAAATACTGAGATATACTGCAAGGTCCTGATACTAATCAAAAAGGCAAAGCTTGTGCATCCAAATGCCAAAATAGATAGATATACCCAGTCCCAGGCGACGGGCATGATTTGATCCTGTGTCTGCCAAAGCCATATCGGCAATAGTACACTTAAAAACAGTGAAGCGGATAGCATCTCAAGAGTGGTGATGACTAAGGGATCTCCATCAGTGACTAGTTTCTTATTGATCACGCCAAATAGAGCAGATAGAAATGCAGAGATCAGCCCTAAGATGAGACCTAAACGCATGCTCAAGTCTATACCCTGCACGACCATAGCCATAGCTACTATGATGACAACGCCCAGACAAACTTCTATCTTGCTTATCTGCGTCCTCAAGATCAATGGCTCCAGTATAGAAATCATGAATGCCGCAGTTGCATAGGTGATGAGCGCCACCGAAGCATTCGCATATTTAATAGAGCCAAAGAACGTCAACCAGTGGACAGCGACAAGGACACCGATACCTGTATACTTTAAGGTTTGCTCCATAGTAATCCTCAGATTAGCCTGAAATAACCTACAGATGATGAGCAAGCTAGCAGATGCCAAGAGCACTCGCCACCAAGTGATCATGAACCATGACATCTCGATTAAATCTCCCAGAATAGCTGAAAAACCCCAAAAAATCACAGCTATGTGCAGCTCGACATAGGATCTGGTTATGGGCGACAGTTGACTCATATGATAACAACTTACAATGTAGATATTGTCGCTCGCAATCGGTTGATTGTGGAAAAATATATATTACCTCGAAGAATAGTTTTCTTATCTTCGCAGCTCAATAATATAAGGATCATGACTCTCAAAGTAGGCGACAAAGCACCTCATTTCTCTCTAAGAAATACAACTAAAGAAGAAGTAGCATTATCGGATTATAAAGATAAGAATCTGTTGGTGTTATTCTTTCCTTTAGCATTCACTGGCGTCTGTACGGAGGAGCTGTGTAGTGTGCGTGATGATCATGCTATGTACTCAGACCTTGGTGTCGACGTCGTGGCTATCTCCGTAGATTCACTGTTTACCTTAGAAAAATTTAAAGAAGCGCAGAACTATAAGTTTCCACTACTATCTGACTTCAATAAGGAGGTATCAAGATCATATGGTGCTTTATATGAGGACTTCGTATTAGATATGAAGGGTGTATCCAAGAGAGCTGCTTTTCTATTGGATAAGTCTGGAACGATTAAGTACGCAGAAGTGTTGGAAGATGCTGGGGAGCAACCAGATTTTGATAAAATAAAAGAAACGGTAAAATCATTATAAACATGATGGACATATTTAACAGCACTGATATTTTAGAAGAGGTCATTTCTGAGACAAGTATTGGCACGGGTATACAGTCGCAGCTCATCGTGTATAATGATGATTTTAACACGTTTGATTGGGTCATTAAATGCTTCGTAGAAGTCTGTGATCACAGTGCAGAACAAGCCGAACAGCTATCACTCATCGTACATTATAAAGGTAAAGCGATCGTGAAGACTGCTCCAATGGACGTCCTCAAGCCTATGAAGGATTCTTTAGTTGAGAGGGGGCTTTCAGCAGTCATCGAGTCCGTCAAAGAGCAAGACTAGCCTCGTAAGTAACTTCTCCATTCATGCATTTATCCATCTTGAATCGTGATGAGGTAGTCTTCCCTCATCCATTCACTTGTCATGAAGATGGACTATTGTGTTTGGGCGGCAGCCTAAGTATGGAGAGACTGCTCCTCGCTTACCAGTTCGGCATATTTCCTTGGAACAATGAGGAAGACCCTTTATTATGGTGGACTCCCTACCCGCGTATGGTCCTATATCCAGATCAGTTAAAGGTCTCAAAGAGCATGAGAAGCCTGATCAGAAAAAAAAGATACACCGTTACATTCGATCAATGTTTTCCTACCGTCATCGATCACTGCCAGAACATTAAAAGGAAAGGTCAGGGTGGCACTTGGATCACTTCCGACATTGTCAGATCCTTCACTGAGCTACATCTTCTTGGCTATGCACATTCTATAGAAGTGTGGGATGGCGAGGAGCTTGTCGGAGGCTTATATGGCGTGGCTCTTGGCAAAGTTTTCTTTGGGGAGTCAATGTTTCATTTAGCGGCCAATGCCTCAAAATTCGGCTTCATCACCTTAGTCTCTAAGCTTATCGAGCACAAATACCAGCTTATAGACTGCCAGCAGGAGACGGAGTATATGGCTAGCCTTGGCGCTAGTGTAATACCCAGGACAGAATTTATGCATCAGCTGAAACGAAACGCGCTCATTCGCCACAACCCCAAGTCATGGTCTGATTGGGTGTAATCGAGATCGGTGGCATCACAGAATCAAAAGTGTAATAATTGCGAAAATGATAATCTCGACAAACTGATTACAGCCTCAATAAAAGTCCACATAGCTGATTACGATGCTTCAGGAAAGGTATTAGAAGTTATACAGAGTGGACGCTGTGGACATGCATCATGCCTATTATTTAAATCTCATATAAAACGAATTAGCTACTTACATTATACTTATAAATCATCATCGAATCATCATCGGGCCTACAAGCTTTAAGAAGGAGACTCTTCGAGGCCAGGACTACTCCATGCATAATGCAGATAGGTTTGATCCTTGACAAAACCAAGGCGTTCATACAGCTGCTGAGCAGGGTTATCTTTATGCGTTTCGAGTATGAGGCCTTTACTCCCACGCTCTATGGCAAAAGACTTTGCCTCATTGATCAGTAAGGTGGCAATGCCAAAGCCTCTGCTTAGCTCGTCGACGTAGAGATCATTCAGGACATGAAGTGGGAGCAGTGATACGGAGGAATATATGGGATAGAGCTGAGTGAACCCCACCGCTCTGTCCTTCAGCTTAGCCATGAATATGGTGGATTGCTCATTATCAATGCGCTGTCTTAAAAAGCTTGCCGCGGCAGTTAGGCCGGAGGCTTGCCTATAGAAGATTCTGTACTCGTCAAAGAGTGGAGCCAAGTCGTCAATATCTGAAGCAGCGGCCTTAAGTATTTCAATCATGGGCATAAAAAAAGGCAATCCTCATTACAAGAACTGCCTTCAGCATGAAAAAACTATCTATATTTTTATAAGGTACGGATATCTAAATTGACTTTCAAGGAAAAGTCATTATCAATTGCCTTATCCCCTAAATTATCAAAGAAACTACCTGATCCATACTTGATGTCGTAATGTGTTCTATCTACTAATATATCGGCAGTAGCTTTATCTCCATCCATGAGCACAGGGAAGCTGATTGGCTTTGTAATTCCCTTAATGGTAAGATCGCCTTTCACCATGAGCTCATCTCTTAAGCCTGCTTTATTGACCTCAGTGATAACAAGCGTGGCTGTAGGGTGCGCCTCAGTACTAAAGAAATCATCTGACATCAAATGTCCTTTCAGTTTTTCAGCTCCACCGCCTGAGAGATCTGTGACGGCTATGGATGACATATCTATGACGAATGACCCACCTGATAGCACTCCATCAGTCATAGCTAACTCTCCGGACTGAAGCTTGATAGTACCATTATGTTGACCCGTTATTTTTTTGCCGATCCATTCGACCGAACTTGTTTCCGTATTTACCTTCTGAGCTGATACAAGCTGCGCTGATGCAATAAAGCATATAAAGAGGAGTACGTTTTTCATTGTTATTTAGTTTAATGGTTTACGCTGCAAAAGTAAGGTCTTTTAGTGCACATATGTTTAGGGTAAACTATTAAAGTTATGTCAAATTAAACCCTAATTACTTTATATTTCAGGTGTTGATGGGTGTGTTGTATCAGCAGTGTCATATGGCCCACAGGCCTAGACCATCCCACTGATTGACCAGCTACTTAATGGGAATGATCTGGACATTATACAATTAGAGAAGTATAATATGAGTTGAAGTAATACTTTTACAATGCGATGATAGAATACCAAAGACATGTCCTGGATAATGGCCTCAAGGTACTGATTCATGAAGATCAGAGCACGCCCTTAGTAGCGCTCAATTTGTTATACAATGTAGGCTCTCGCGATGAGGATGAAGACAAGACAGGATTCGCCCATCTCTTTGAGCACCTGATGTTTAATGGCTCAAAAAATATACCTGATTTTGATGCGCCTATCCAGCTGGCTGGTGGAGAGAATAATGCCTTCACGAATAATGACATCACTAACTTTTATGATATAGTCCCCGCGGACAATTTTGAGATTGCCCTCTGGTTAGAGTCGGATAGAATGAGAGACTTATCATTTGATCAAAAAGGTTTTGACACTCAAAAGAAGGTCGTAGTCGAAGAGTTCAAAGAGACCTGTCTCAATATACCGTATGGTGATGCATGGCATAAATTGTCTTCGATGGCATATCACACTCACCCGTACAAGTGGCCTACCATAGGCAAAGTCCCAGAGCACATATCGGACTCACACATCGATGATGCAAGAGCTTTCTTCAGTAGACATTATTGCCCTGATAATGCCATATTAGTGATCGCTGGTCAAGTACAGGCAGATCATGCATTAGAAATGATAGAGAAGTGGTTTGGAGATATACCCTGTGCAGGTCACCAGAAAAAGATCTTGAATCAGGAGCCATTACAATTAGAAAAACACTGTGAAACGGTCACCGCTGCTATTCCTGCAGAGGCCATATTTCTCGGCTTCCATACTGAAGGCCGACAGCACGATGACTACTATACCTGTGACATTATCTCAGATATACTGAGTAATGGTCGTTCATCAAGATTCTATCAGCGACTGTATAAGAAGTCTAATCAGTTCAGTAGAGTAGAAGCCTACATCAGCGGTACGGCTGATCCAGGTCTCTTCATTATAGAAGGCAAGCTCCCCAAGCAGAGAAATGTACAGGAAGGCTTAGCCGCTATTTGGGCGGAGCTGGAAGACCTCAAGCTTCACGGTGTCAATGACAGAGAGCTCGACAAAGTGAAGCACAAGATAGAAAGCAGTCTCTACTTTTCAGAAGTGAGCGTGCTCAATAAAGCCATTAGCTTAGCATTCTTTGAGTGGCTGGGTGATGCCTCCATGATCAATCATCAAGCAGATAAATACGATAGTGTCACCTCCGATGATGTACAAAAAGTCGCCCAGAAAATCTTCACGCAAGAAAACTGCAACGAGCTGATCTACCTGAAAGCAGAATCCGATTAATCATTTTCTATATGAGGCGTTCTCAGTGTTGTCTTCTTCGTAGAGTCAGTCAGGATAATCTATTGATTTTAGAAGGTGATCGATGAACCGAGTACGATACCCACAGTCCTGCTATCATCACAATCTTCTAATGGACCACAGCGACGACTTGCCCAGACTAAATCGATTCTAAAAATGCGAGCGATGCCTATTCCCAGATTATCAAAACCGATGTGGAACTCATCGTATAGCTCACTCGTAGATGTATTTAAGTATTTATAGCCTGCGACCAGTTGAAAATTAGATCTTTTGAGCAGCGGAATTTTGCTGAGGAGGAAACCATTGAATTTGTGTTGGAAGTGGATCTGCAAAAAATTCTCATTGGTGCTGTTATCGTAATAGGGCATCAGTAAAAACTGGTAATAAAATTCTGTACTGTTGCCTATATGTGTCTGATTGCCTGTGAAGTGCACATAATCTGCAAAAAATTCTGGGGACTGTCCTAAAAATCCTCCACCCATAGCATATAAAGTGGAGTTACCGAAGATCCCCAAATTCAGATTTTTAAACAGAGTCGAATATAATAAATGGTACTTAACATCAGCACCAAAGGCTTGGACCCCTGCTTTGTAGTATACATTTATAACTGGCCAATCGCTTGCACTTTTGAATGTTCTATGAGGGTAAGACCAAACTTCTTTACCAAATTGAAATCCGAGTGATGCCCTAAAGATGAAAGCCTGATGATCCATAAAGGCTGGAGCATCTTCAGATGATAGCTGAGGATTATTAGAGGTATAATTGGGGTCTCCTATTTTATATTGATTGATGACTGCCGATCGGTCTTCGTAGTCAATCGATGATCTAAACCTGAATGCGACGCCAAGGTCTCTTGCCATGGAGAGCGCTATAAAGTTCTTATCATAGGCTTTAAGATAGTTCTCTTTAGGTATCCAAGTAAAAAGCGAATTAACTAACCTAGAGATTGGCTGATGTCGATTGAATTGGACGAGATCCTTTCCTCCAGCGATACGGTAAGTCGTGTTGTTATACCTGCGATCTCTGAATTGTAAGTTGACCGAGGGACGAAATACCTTTTCTGAAAGTCCATAACTCATCTTGGCACTTGCCCTGAATGAGATAGTTTCTGGCTCATTGAGGTATTTTCTATAGCGTAATCTTACTGCGGAGTTCCATCCTTGAATTGTATTGAGGCCAAAGACCTTAATTGGGGCATCAAAACTTAAGCTGGTCTTCTTTAGTGAATTCTGATGACTGTAGCCAAGAAAGACATTAGAGAACGTAAAACGATTAGCTCGTCGATCGAGAGAATCCAAGTATGCTGGACTCTGTCTGACGATGCGGATGCTGTCCTTCGTGATGTAGTCCACCCGCTCTTCTTGAGTCAGGGGTATAGGCCGGATCGAATCCCAGTATCGCTCATCATGCTCATTAGAGTCTTCCAGCACTTTGTAGACTTCACTATTGAAAATCGCATCGTCTATATCATTAAATTGGTAGTCAGTGTATACTGCCACAAAATTACCTCCAAAGTTAATTCCGAAAACGCTCATTTGAAATTTAATGACATTGGAAAAAAGGACCCATTTATCCTTTGATACGGGAGTATAGAGTTGCTTAAAATTGAGGGAGTCAATAAAGGGTAGCTGAGTCGCTTCTTTCGAGGCGTACAGATCAATACTGTGAATATTCCAGAGATCATCATTGATATAGATGTGTCCGAAAAATACATTGCCATATTTATTCTTAGGTATCACCCTTATCTTATTGACCACGCTACCCTCTTCTCCGTAGGTGATACCTTCTAAGCTATAATCATAGTGACTCATGGCTGAGCTGGCAATAGGTGAGACCAGCTGCCGATTGAGCTCTAATCTATTTTCATAGAAGCTGAAGTCCATCTCCCGAGCGCTGTTAAAGCTATATCCTCTATCATCACCAGAGACTTTTGATGAGTGCATGATTTCTTTACGCTTACCATCTTTATAGTAGAGTCGAGATATGGACTCTGAGAGATAGACGATACCTTGACGATTCGTATCTAACATACCCTCCATGTCTCCTACCTCAATTCCCATAATCCTTTCTGGTGCATCTTGCACTTTATTAAAGCCTCTCACATACACGTCGCATTTATAATCATCAAGGAGGTCTTTATAGTACCCTCGCTTAGCTTGCGCTTTTCTAATAATATCATAAGCTGGATCTTCAGCATCAGCAGCTATGACGATCTCATCCAACTGGTACTTTTGCTCCTGCATCACCACATCTTCCTTGAGTCCTGTCTTGCTCAGCGTCACAGAAATTGTCCGAGTCTCATACCCTACATATTGATATACGATGTCATATGTTCCAGGATCCAGATTGAGCGCATATGCACCGTCATAATTAGAAGATGTCCCTTGGGTGGTATTCTTTACGTAGATATTGACGAATGCGAGCAGCTCTCCTACTTCATTGCTTATTGTACCACTGAGTTGCGCATGGCTGAATGACATGCTGGATAAGAATAGAATTATGATGGATAGTGCTTTCATTATTTTACGTCGTGCATACTGAGCCAGGCAGCCATGTAAATCATGTAGTCGGCACGTCCAAAGTAAAACGATCTTGTAGATAATCAATTGTTATGATCATTCTAAAAATACGCCCATGAGAGGGTAAATCAAGTGATCCACTAAGCACATATTTAAATGATACAGTCAGTCCTGAATTAGGTCATGAGATGTGACTAGTTGGGGCATCCATAGTATTTATGTAGGTCACCATGGTTCTGATTGATGCTCTTGCTATTCTAATATTTGTCAGTCATATTCTGCAGTTAAGCGGCCTTTCGACTAATATAAAAATATACAGTAGCGAAGTTACGTAGACCTATTTATCGCCTGATGATAGAAAGCAGCGTATTGCTATCAATATAAGTCTTACCGATCTTCATCTTATCTATGATCCTACCATTCGTCCGATAGAATAGTAATTCATGATCCGCAGTGATGGAGATATCCCCTAAGTCTGTGTCCTTGGGTATTTTGAACTTTGACATCTTTTGACCATCACGGGAGGCTACATTTAGATTCTTAATGCGCTGTCTGAACTGAAATATATTTTTGTGGTCTTGCCCCTTTCCGATGTAGGTTTTATCCACCGTCGCTTCGAATTCTATCATATCATTTCCTGAAGGATAGTAGATTTTCTGCTTCCCATAAAAGTCTCCATTCCTATATCTCTTCACACTGGATACAGCAGCGTTAGCATAGTAAGAGGTATGTACAGCATCTTTATAGAAGATGACCTGATCCGTCAGAACATTGTCATAGCTATACCTGTATTCAGTCACTTTGGGTGCGTAACTAGATTTCTCCACGAGTCGTTTAGAATAAAATGAAGGATTAGAAAAATCATATACCCAGTAATTAGTCGGATTCTCAGTCGTGAAGTACTTGACGAAATCTTGACTAACAATATATTCCTCTTTATCTGGATTGAAGACTGATGCGTATTCTAAGAAAAGAGAATCGACATTCTGCTTGACGTAGCTATACTGATATGAAGCATCAGTCTGGAATATAGGTGAGCACTCGTCTATTAAGATGGAGCCTGCATAAGTGGAGTCAGAAGTAAAGTAGGGAATAAAGGCTATGTAGGCATAGTCATCGTCACTCTGAAACTGGATCACGTATTTTTTCCAGTCTCGATGCTTCACAGCTGTAGTCTCCGCTAGCTTTTGCCCGGGATCACATAGGTCGTAAAATCCCCATACCTGGAGCTGGACAGGATTGGCAAAATCCACCAGCTCAGGTGTCAGATTTTGTTGCTCATCAGTATTAGCAGTAGTCCTTAGAGGACTTAAATAGTGCTGCGGCAAAGCAAGATGAATCTCAAATGCATAATACGCGTCTCGCTGAAGTGACTGATCGAGCTTCTGAGCTAACTGCTCAAATGTGGTATCTGGCCTAACTACCATCCCTACGTAGGAGTCACCAGCATAGGGTGCGGTCGTATTACTCCAATATTTCTTAGTCTTAGAATGCACATCTGGTGGTGTATATCCTCTGATCATACAGGATTCCCAGTACTCTAATTTGTGCTGAGTTTGGGCATAATATAATTCAAATGAGGGATTGAGTATAGCAATACTCTCTTGCGCCGTGGATAAGGTATGGAACAGTAGCGTAACAGCTAATATTGACATCATACGTATAGCCATAAGTACCCAAACTACTAACATTAGATGATATCTGCAATAATCGCGCGCATATCAGGCTAAGGTGACATAAAGTTACAAATGATGATAAGATCCAGTTGCTCCTATGTCATTGCACGCATATTAGCTACGGCACCGTTTCTTGATTGACTTTGCTCCAAGTCAAAGCTTCCTGAGAGAACTGCTGGCACAGTGCTCAAGGGTACCTTATGGTATGTTGATTGCGGGAACTTGCGGCATGAAATTAAGCAGTTTAGTATTCCCATCCGTATCCAGTCTACATTTCGGAACGATGATTGTCATATATAAGCGTAAGCACTATTGTCAGATGTTAAATATGCAGCGGTTGTCATATCTATAATTGATTTTAGTAGATATTTTATCCAACTTGCTGTACCTGCGATCCATATCAATGAAGTATACCTACTACTATATCTTACTATGCTGCTCTCTATGCAGCACATTCTGTCTCGCCCAAGCGGATATTGAATACTCGTGCCGTGTGGATGAAGCCAGAATCGTCCAGTTTCCGTTTGAAGTATCCTCCGTCACTCTGAATACGAGCATCACACCTAATGAGATCGTCAGTCTCGGAGAAGATGGCACGATACTCATAGAGACAGTAGACACCTACGGACAAGGCCTCGCTCAGAATACGAATAACGCTATATCAACATGCTTAAGTGAATTTGGAGATGACTTTGAAGGCATTACCTACTTGTTTGAGCAAGATTTCAGGTTTTATTACGGCGTCATATTAGAAGGATCTTCCACTAGTAATCCGAATCAATTCTTTATCATGAGTACCGACTCGGGATCTAACTCTAACGTGAGAGAATGTAGAGTGGAGACGCCTATGGGCCTGTCATTCAGCAGGCGAGATGGCAGTAGCTTGAGCTACATCGGCAATGATGGATTAGAAGGTGTGACTGTAGATGCGGATGGCTTTCTGTATGTAGTGGAAGAGAATGAGGAGACAGCTAGGCCCGTGCTGTATAAATCTGTGATTAATTTCAGTAGAGTGAATGAATTCAGCGATGGGTCATTACTTGTGCTTGAAGAGATAGAGACAGCTGTCAGCCAGCTCGGCTTCTTTAGAGATAAGGCTGACTACTCCGATGTCTTTCATCTTAGCATATTAGATACTGCCTATCGCAGCGAGCTGCTCCTGCTATCACAGACTCGGCAAGAGCTATACCATATTGATCTCGATCGGCCAGACTTCATTGATATCATTCCGCTAGACAACTTAAGGTCTGGCTTATCCGGAGTCTATAAACCTGAAGGTGTCGTACTCAGCCCAACCCACATGTACATCACTTCTGATAATGATGGAGATATTAATAGCGAGACTCACTTCTCCATCAGGAAGAATCCCGTCATTGACGCGGGAGCCAATCGAGCATATTCTGTCGGTGATCCGCCGACCAGATTGGGCGAATTTCCAGCTGTGGAGGAGTATATGTATAGTTGGAGCCCTGCCAGATGGCTAAGTGACTCTACAGCGGCTCAGCCAGTAGCCACTCCAGAAAGCAGTATCAGGTATACATTGGTCGTCACGGACTCTCAGGGATGCACATCTACAGATAACATAGATCTTACCGTCACCGTGCCAGATTTAGATAGTGATGGATTCAATGCTGTTATCGACTGTGATGATAATAATCCGATGATTAACCCATCAGCTACCGACATCCCTAACAATGGTGTAGATGAAGACTGCGATGGGTCGGACGCTGTCACTCCATCAAGTAGCAGAGATACCATAGCAGGTCGAGTCATAGACCCTAAGGATCTTGGCGTGTTAGATGTCAGTGTGCTCATCGGCGATAGCATATACGCCAGGACGGATTCGATGGGTATGTGGAACATGACGGTAGACTTACCAATAGATAGCTTAGAGATAAGCTTTAGGAAAAATCAGAATTATGAGAATGGTCTCTCGGCTGTTGATTTAGTTTTGATTTCAAATCACATATTAGGTAATGATACATTGGACACCGAGCTCAAGATCGCTGCGGCTGATACGAGTGGTGATGGAGCTACCACGGCTCTTGACATAGTGCTGCTTCTGCGGGTGCTTTTAGGATTCACTGGTGAGTTTCTTGATGGCAGAGGGTCATGGGACTTTATTCCACAGACAGTACTACTGACAGGCATGCCTAGTGATTCCATCATGATTAGAGCCTATAAAATAGGAGATGTCAATGACAGCTCTACACCGTTGAGGTAGAAGCTACCTGATACCACTTAGCGTTCGCTTGGTAATCCACCACAAACCCTGAAGTGTCGATATTCTTAAGAGAGATGGTCTCGTACTGAATGAGCTTATTCAGATGTGTACTAGCACTCGCGATAAGATCTGCTCTGAATCCACTCTGCCCCAGCTCTCGAAGAGCACCGATGATAAAGACATAGCTCACAATCTTTCCGAAGTGATATAGCTCTGGCTGAGAGGGTCGATCAGTAAATACAATATTAGAAGGCACACACACATGATTTACCAAATGCTTAAAATACTTATTCTCTGGCAAGTAGTCTTTAAAACTAACAGCCTTCTTTCTTCTCATATCTTTATAAATGAAAGTACCATTCTGTATAAACAGAACATCATTAGAGCCTTCAAAGATTTGAAATGGTCGACTATCCATGATGGCTCTCCCCATGAACTCATCTAGTTTGTATCCCTTACCTCCGAATAGTTGTACGCCTGACTGCGCCGAAGCTTGCATCAGATCTGTACTCACTGCCTTAGTAGCATTAGCTTCAAATGACATGGTGGAAAGATCACTATCGACGTATGAAGTATGCGAGCAAAAATGGCAGAGCGCTGATATAATGGTGTAAGCAGACTGAATATCATTCAGTCGCTGCTGGACTTGATCCATGGATATCAGGCTAGCGTTGCCGATCACTCTGCTCTGACAATATGCGATAGCATCGTCTAATATTCTGTGGACGAATCCTAAAGCCATACCAGGAAACTGCATTCTGGATCGGTGCAATAAGTCCAGCATCATACGGATCCCCGTACTCCGTGGCAGCATTCTATGCGAAGCTGGAATCTTCAGATCTAACTGATTGATACCATATGGAATCATGTGCAGGCCAGCATTCTGATATAGCTCTTCTACTTTTATATTTTGCCCAGCTTGCGAGACATCACACAGAAACATGGACACATCCTTCGTCAGATTCCGCTTGTCGTCCAGCTCTCGACACGTCAGCACCCAGTACTTAGCCCTTCCGGTGAGGCCTCCCCAGTGCTTAGTACCCTTTATATGGAATACATCACCTACTCTCTGAGCCGATGTCTTCATACTCAGCGCGTCAGTCCCATATCCAGGCTCTGTGATCATGAGTCCACCCAGCTCACCATTATCCGCCATGTCTCTTAAGGTATTCTCTCTAACAGGAGATTGACCAAATTTTTGCAAGGGCTGGATGCATAGTGCCCAATTGATGCCAAAGGTCAGGGATAATGCCAGCGATCTATAAGACGCTATGGATAGTAGTCTGATACAGTCTGAGATGTCTCCTCCCAATCCATTGCAGTCCTCCGGTATTAGGACTTTCAGCGGTTTTAATTTTGCTATCTCAGTCAATAAGGTTTGAGCATTAGCTCGATCACTTGCTATTTTCTCATGATTTCTGTCTGAAAGCAGTGTATCCAGATCACTCTCGAAGCGTTTAAGAAAATCCTCACATAACGTATTACCCATCTTATTCATTAAAATTTTGTGCTTCAATATAGTTTTTACTCATGGAATAGCCTAAGGATTAGCTATTCCTATCGAGGAGATGTTCATTAATTATCTATAAAATATACCTCCGAAATTTTTTCACCGATGACCTTATAAACAGCAATGACTTCAATAGGTTCTTTCGCCTTATCAAAAATCACTCTCTCATGATCGATGATCGTATTCCCTAAAATTATCCTACTGCGCAGTTCACAATGCAAATCAGGATTCTCTTCGATAAATTGATATTGATTTTCCATATAGGCTTTCCCTTCACCGATGAGCTCATCAGGAAATTGATAAATTTTCACATCCTCAGCATAAGGCGCTAAAAATGCTTTAAGATGATGGCCGTTATAGGCATTGAGCTGGTGCTGAACTAATAATTCTGGAGTCGTAAGCAGGATATCAGATGGATTGTAGGCGATGCCTTGGTGTATGACAGATTCGATCTGCTGTATAGCCATGATATTCGCTAATGGATTCTCACGTAGTAATACAAGATCAGCCTGCTTCCCGATGGCTATGCTGCCAATCTCATTTTCTTTTTGAATAGATCTGGCGGCGTCTATCGTTGCACTCTTCAGTATCGTTTGATTAGAGATGCCTCGAGCTTGCATTGCCCGTATTTCAGCGTAATATGACGAGGCATGCATCGTACCTATATTGCCAGCATCAGTACCGAGAGCGAGCGGAATTTGGTTTCTAACAAGTTTTTTATAATTCTCATATTTCACAGTATCTCGTACGGCATTCATAGCCTCTATTTGAGCTCTGTATGCCTTATAAGTCTGTATGAGTTCTGGTTCTCTCAGATGATTTAGGTCACTCATGGTACCCAGTGGTATGGGAGGTGCATATCTAAAGTCTTCCTCTGAATATTCGTACTCAGATAAAAAAGCTTTATCGTATTGACCACTGACAATCAGCGTAGGTGATATTACTGTCTTGGAGGTCTTTACTAAGTCCACAAACTCTTGGTCTAAGCGTACATCATCCACACTGTGTACTAAGTAGTCTGCTCCTGCTTTCAGAGCAAGCTTAGCTGTTGTCAGCTCAGTGGCATGCACTGCCACTGGCAAGTCATGAAGATGAGCCTCCTGAATGGTGGCTTCTATAATCGGATAGTCATCCAGCGCATCTTGTGGCTTCAGTGCTATGTACCATATCTTTATAAAGTCAGGCTGGTATGGTAGTTGGCGCTGCACTAAGCTACGTGCCTCCTCTGGAGTATCTACCTTAATGATGGGAGGGTCAGCGATCTGGAATTCTTTGGGCTGATAGGTAGAAATTAGTGGCCCTGTAAGGTATATTGTAGCGGAACTCAGATCCAAATTCAGGCTGTCCCTGATTTTAAAATTGTGCATCGGACCGCCCACGTCAATGGTCGTCGTGATACCACATGCTAAGTATCGCCTTAGAATGTCCTGCGCATTCTCTCGACACCAGGCTATCTCTTCATCATAGGGCCGAACGTCCCGCAAATCTATCGCATCAGGTCTGGTATATAATCCTCCTGATTGGAAGAGGTGAATATGCGCATCTATGAGGCCTGGAATTAGATAGTAGCCCTCTCCATTGATGTCTCCCTCATTTAATTCACCGCTGGCATCTTTGATCTCTCGGATGACTCCGCCAGTGATGCTAATATCTTGATTGGGCATCACCTGCCCAGTCTCTACATCTATAATACTGACTGATCTGATCATCAGATTCTGACTGAGTAGGACCTGAGTCGATAGTAAAAACAGTATGGTCAATAATCTTATCATGGGCGTGGAAGTCTATGCCTTAAGAACCAATCATAGAGTTTTGGATTAGCATATGTTTCTGTCCAGGAGTCATGCCCCGCCATCGGATATATGGTAAACTGTACGTCTCCTCCTGCATCATTTAGGGCCTTAACAATGCGGCTGCTCGCCTCTAATTTTACCACCTGGTCCATCGCTCCGTGAAATACCCAGGTCGGTGTATCTCGTAAGTATTTGGGCGCATCTATGGCATTCATGCGATCACCTCCGCAGATAGGAGCTATCGCTGCAAAGCGATCGGGCCTCAGTATCGCCAAGTCCCAAGTACCGAAGCCGCCCATACTCAAACCTGTAAGATAGATTCTGCGTTCATCCACTGGATGATTGCTGATCACATCATCCAATAATAGGTCAAGTGCCTGCACATCCCACCACTCACCCATAGGACACTGTGGTGACAGTACCATGAATGGAAATTCTGGATTAGCATCCGCTAATTTTGGTGGACCGTGAGTCTTAACTGTAGACATATCTGTACCCCTTTCTCCTGACCCATGCAAAAAAACGATCAGTGGCAACTTTCCCTCTTCGGCTAGCTCCTGACTGTAGGGAGTATGTAGAAGGTATTGATAATCAGATTCTACTGTGATGACCCTCGATCCTACGAAGCGATGTACCTGCTGGTTCTGAGATATTCCAAGTTGCAGCAAGACAAGCAATAGAATTGCTGTAATTAAAGGTCTCATACTCTATATTTATACTTTTTAAAATAACGAATCTCAAGTTAAAGAATAATAGACATATGTTTTCCACCTATTTTGAATTGGGCTTTGATCACATATTGGATATCAAAGCGTACGATCACATCTTATTCATCGTAGCCCTGTGTGCCATCTATACGGTGTCACAGTGGAGAGAGATACTAATCTTGGTGACAGCTTTCACAGTAGGACACTGCATCACGCTGGTGCTGTCAGGACTACAGATTGTGAGTGTTAATTCTGATGTAGTAGAATTTCTCATTCCTCTGACTATCATCATCACGGCCGCTGGTAATGTGCTGCAAAAGAGGACTTATAGTCGATTGAGGTGGTACTATATTTTAGCGCTCTTTTTCGGGCTGATCCATGGTTTAGGATTTTCTAATTACTTCAAGGCACTTCTCGGTAAGGAAGATAATATTGTGAGCGTATTACTACCATTTAATCTCGGCGTAGAAGCGGGTCAGATCGTGATTGTCGCCATCATTATACTCATCGCCTGGATCGTGATAGATGTTTTTAAAGTGAATCAGAGAGAGTGGACCCTCTTCATATCTGGTGCCGCTGCAGGTGTCGCTGCCATGCTGATGATTGGATAATGGTATGTTACATCCGTGGGTGTTTATACCTCTTGATGAAGTCATATGTCTACGGAGGGTAACTGCTCCAGATGGTATCAAATTTTTTAATGAGTCTAAATTAGGGCATCATGTATTTAGCGTTGTTGATGTAGGCATATTCAGAAGTAAATGCAGTAACGCCGTAGGTGTAATATCTATGTAGCCCAGTGCGAAGTAAAGGGAAAAGTTGTGGAGAAAGGTCTTGGTTGTCATGATTTTTCCAAAAATCATATCAACCAATTTTGTAGTGAACCCTTTTCTCCTTAAGAATTTGGTGCACCAGTTCCGTATATATTATTAAAACAGCATAATTATTAGTCTATAACAGATCAATTATCAATCGTGTAGCATTTTGAATCTGAAGCATTTAGTTCTTCTGAACATCCCGATATTGGGATTCAATCAAATCACTATAGAAGAGAGATAATCTATGAATACATGGTCTAAGGTGATACATTAGGTTAAGCTATTCGAGAATATAGAAATCAAGAGGAGTGGCCTATAGTAGATGAGCGATCAATTAATTTTTGCATATTCTTCTTATAAATCCATAAGTAAGACTCTGAATAAAAAAGCCTGATTTTTTACAAATGTTAAAAAGTGGTGTAGCCCTGTCGAAAAAAATCAATATGACCGTAACTATAGAAATGTCTAAGCAACACTTGATGCATAGAATTCTCTTTGAAACTTGAACTATTCAAATCAATCTCATTGACTTAGCTATCCAGAATGCTCCTTGGCCGCACAAGACTATTTATGAAATAAGATCATATAAAAGTTAACTCTAATATATAGCATTTGTAATTTGCCCTTTATTACCTGACGAAGCATATGAATCGAAAAATCAAAGTCGCTGTCATCTTTGGCGGAAAGTCTGCAGAGCATAAAGTATCCCTAAGATCTGCGACCAATATCGTGGCTGCTCTCGATAAGTCCAAATATACACCCGTACTCATAGGCATCGATAATAATGGCCAATGGCATTACCACGGTGACACCATGCAGCTACTGCACGCCGCGGACCCCGCTAAGATAAAAATGAAGAAAAGTACTAAAGTGTATCTATCTCAAAATGCTGACGAGCACAGCATTATCGATAGCAGGGACGCCTCCACACTGTCCACCATTGATGTGATCTTTCCCGTCTTACATGGCACCTATGGCGAAGATGGCGCTATTCAAGGCTTCGCTAAGATCGCTAATCTGCCGTGTGTGGGACCCGGCATTTTAGGATCAGCCGTGGGTATGGACAAAGACATCATGAAAAGACTTTTAAGAGATGCGGGGATTGGCATTGCCGACTTTATTATGCTGCGTAAGCACAGCTATCATGCCATGCAATATCAGGATGTCATAGACCGATTGGGTCATGAGCTATTCATTAAACCTGCTAACATGGGCTCATCTGTAGGTATCTCCTTCGTTAAATCGGAAAGCGAGTTTAAACCGGCTTTGGAGTTGGCCTTCCAGTTTGACACTAAAGTCATAGTGGAAGAGAAAATCGTCGGCCGCGAAATAGAGATCGCCGTACTGGGTAATCAGGAGCCCAGAGCCTCCCTACCTGGAGAAGTCATCCCCCAAGGCGGATTCTATTCTTACGAGCGAAAATATTTAGACGAAAGCGGAGCCGTACTGGAGATTCCTGCTGATCTAAGTGATGAACAAATTGAACGATTACAAAATCTATCGATTGATGTATACAAATGCTTGGAGTTAGAGGGGCTGAGCCGAGTGGATGTCTTCCTCAAGCCAGATAACAGCATCATCGTGAATGAAGTCAATACCTTACCAGGATTCACTGAGATCAGCATGTACCCTACACTATGGCAGATATCTGGTATCGGAAAGACTGATCTGATAGATCGATTGATACAGCTCGCCCTCCAAAAACATCAGGAGACTGAAGCGCTCTCTGTCAAGTACTAATGAGCTTCAAGCCAATTATCCCCCACGTCCATACCGACCAGTATAGGTACCGTGAGATCTGGCAGTGCATTTTTCATCTCAGTCTCAATGATCGGTTGCACCACTTCCAGCTCTGATCTATGTACATCAAATACCAGCTCATCATGTACTTGCATGATCATCTTGGATTTGAAAGCTTGCTTTTTAAAAATAGCATGAATCTTGATCATGGCAATCTTAATCATGTCCGCAGCTGTACCTTGTATCGGAGTATTGATCGCCATGCGCTCAGCATTGCTTCTCATCATGCCATTGCGGCTATTGATATCTCTGAGGACTCGCTTCCTGCCCAGCATAGTCTCCACATAGCCATGCTCACGAGCATACTCTACGATCTCCGACATCCAATTCTTCAAGCCTGAGAATTGATCGAAATAAGTTTGTATAAGTTCTGAGGCCTCCGTACGCTTGATGCCAAGCTGACGGCTCAGATTAGTCGCTCCAGCTCCATAGATCACACTGAAATTCACGGTCTTTGCACGGCGCCTTTGTTCTGCTGATACATCATCATACGGCGTATCAAATACCTTTGCAGCAGTCGCCCGATGAAAGTCATTACCATCTATGAACGCTTGCAACATCGACTGGTCTTTACTTATTTCAGAAATCAGCCTCAACTCGATTTGGGAGTAATCCGCCGCGAGTAGGATATGATCAGCGTCTCTCGGCTCGAAGGCCTTTCTGATCTCTCTGCCTGCATCATCTTTGATGGGAATATTTTGCAGGTTAGGATTATCAGAACTCAATCTGCCTGTGGCTGCACGGGCTTGGTTAAAGTTGCTATGAACGCGGTCGGTCCTGGGGTTAATCATATTCGGAAGTGCATCTACATATGTTGACTTGAGTTTAGAGTACTTGCGAAATTCTAAGATGTCATTGACTATATCATTATCTACTGCTAGCTCATTTAGCTTATCCACATCAGTAGAGTACTGACCTGAGGACGTTTTCTTCCATCGGTAGGGTATCTTCATTTTATCAAATAAGACTTGACCCACCTGTCTTGGACTAGCTATATTAAAATCTACACCGGCTTTTTTGTAAATAGACTTTTGCTTTTGCTCTATTTCTTTAGCCAGTACTGTCGAGTAGTTTTTCAAAAATTCTGGATTGATTCTCACGCCTTCATATTCTATCTGCGCCAATACATCAATGAGAGGCTCTTCTATCTTATAGTACAATTCCGTAAGATTTAAGTCATCCAGCTTAGACTCCATGACGGCTTTCACTTGGAGGGTTACATCAGCATCCTCGCCAGCATATTCCTTGACTTTCTCGGGCTCTATGTCCCTCATAGACAATTGATTTTTGCCACGCTTACCAATCAGCTTTTCGATTGGGACCATCTTGTAGCTTAAGTAAGCTTCGGACAGGTAGTCTAACTTATGCCTGAGGTCTGGCTCACATAGATAGTGGGCTATCATAGTGTCAAAATAGCTGCCAGCCACCTGTATATCATACCACTTCAACATCAGTATATCGTACTTGATGTTTTGCCCTATCTTCTTAATGTCAGGATTTTCTAATACTTTCTTAAAGGGAGCGACTTGCTTTATTGCCTCCTCGTGATGCTCGGACACAGGGACATAGTAAGCTTCGTGCGGTGTGATGGCAAACGCCAGGCCGACGAGTGACGCTTGGGTCGCATCTATACCTGTCGTCTCGGTATCGAAGCTCATCTCATCCACAGCTGACAGTTTCTTTACCAAGTCGCTCACCTGCGCCTCAGTCTCCACTAATTCATAGTTGTGATCTACATTAGTAATATTCTTAGCGGCGACAGCGTAGACCTTTTTTGGCACAGTCACACCCTTAGCTGGAGTGTCTGCATCACCGAAGAGCGACTGTTGTTTTGGTTCTGAGCTGCCCAGTATCTGCTGCGCTAATGTCCTGAATTCTAACTCCTTGAATACTTCAGTCAGAGCCTCTCTATTCACAGGATCAATGATGTATGTCTCTGCATTGAAGGTGATGGGGACATCAAGGCGGATAGTAGCCAGCTGTTTAGATAATAATCCCTGCTTAGCGTACTCGATGACTTTCTCTTTCTGCTTGCCTTTCAGCTGATCTGTATTCTCGAGAATACCTTCCATAGATCCGAATTTAGCTAATAACTTGACGGCCGTCTTAGCGCCGATGCCTGGTATACCGGGGATATTATCTACGCTGTCACCTTGCAGACCTAAGACATCTATGACTTGCTCCACACGCTCGATTTGCCATTTTTCTAAAATCTCATTGATGCCCAGTATCTCAATGCCATTCCCCATACGGGCAGGCTTATACATATATATCTTGTCGGATACCAGCTGCGCATAGTCCTTATCGGGGGTGACCATATATACCTCAAATCCTTCTCTCTCTGCCTGCTTGGATAAGGTACCGATGACGTCATCGGCCTCAAAGTTATCCACAGTGACGATTGGGATATTGAAACCCTCAACAATCTTTTTAATGTAGGGGAGCGCGATGGCGATGTCCTCTGGCTGAGCATCCCGATTCGCCTTATAGGCTGGAAAATCGGTATGCCTGAATACTTTACCGTCAGGGTCAAAAGCTACAGCGATATGGCTCGGCTTCTGATTTTTAAGTAAATCCCATAGCGTCCTGACAAATCCTGTGATGGCTGAGGTATTAACCCCTTTAGAATTAATCAGAGGCCGATTAATAAACGCAAAATGGGCTCTGTAAACTAAAGCGTGTCCGTCAAGGAGGAAGAGTTTTTTTTCACTCATAATATCTTCTCAGTTAAGGAGAGTAAAGATACGAACACAAATGAAAAAGCCTGCTCTCGACGGAAGAGCAGGCTTGTTTATTATGATTTAGATAATCACTCTTTTTTAGAATCCGTAAGATAGTCCTACAGAGTAGAATGATTGCGTATCTGCTGATTCGAATTCTGCCTTTCTGATACCGGCTGTGATGCCTACACCTATACCCTTCCACAGATCAAATGATAATGTGTTCAGCCAAGTGTACTCAAATAAGTTAGGATCATTACTTTGGTAAGGAATGAATGATGTCAACGTAGACGAGAATGCATAACCATCCCAATCATGAGTGTAGTCAGCTCTCAGCTTAGCACCCACAGAACCTGTGGACTCTACTGCATCACGACCTGTGAAAGCATATCTGTAGTTAAGCGGGTGGATGACAACAATTAAATCATCGATATCCGGAGTCAACGTGATACCTAATCCTATATCTAATGTACCAGGATTTAGGAAATTACCTAAAGAGGTATTTAATTCTCCAAGTGCTGAAACAGCGATAAAATCAGATATTGGCTTTCCTGCAAGTGAGGATACATTAAGGATATCTACTGTACCGTTATCAAATAATCCATCGTCATCGACGGTGCCATCAGCATTAGATAGATCAATGTCCTGCCAGCTCTTAGTCAGAATACCTTTGTTTCTCCAAAAGAAAGACTCAGTGATATTATTAGCAAATCCAGTCAATCCAAAGTGAAGTGATGATGAAGATGCATTTGGATTTGGATTGTTCACCCATCCATTAGATTTGTTGAAATCAAAACCAAGCGTTCCTCCGTAACCTGTGATCCATCCAGCACCTGTCTCAATGGAAGCTGCAATCGCTGCTTCTTCTTCTACTAACACATCGAGAGCTTCTTGAGCTGCTGCTATCTCAGCTTGCTTAGCCTTAAGATCAGCATCAAGCGTCTGACCATGGACGAAGCCAACATAGGCGAAAACTGTAATAAGTAGTAAAATAAACTTTTTCATAGTAATTGTAATTAGTGAAATATTTTATTATTATTAATCATGTATTATAATCTTCCCACCCAAAACTGCACTAAGTGGGTATAAGATTCGACGATCATTTGCTTGAATAGTAACTGATGTACTATCTATTTTTACGATTTCTCCCTTCTCCCCATCGACTGTCACCGTATCGCCAATCTTTATTTTGCCTTTATTATAAAAAGATGAGATAAAATTCTTGATAATGTCCTTAGCAGCCAGACCATAGCCTAAGGCAAATGCTGCGACCACTCCTCCTATAAGTATCGATAGATTAGTCTCTAAGAATTCTGTCTGAATGGCAGCCTGCTTAAGCGCACTGACGAATACTGTGATCAATATAAAATAGAATACAAAGCTCGAGATCATCCCAGCTGAAGGAATGCCCAGAGACTTCAGGGCTGTGAAAGCTATGGACCTGAGAGCTTCTGCTAGTAGTAGCCCCAAGACCAACATGATCACCGCGACTATCAGATTAGGTATGAAATTAATAATATCTGATACTAAATTAGATATAGCTGGCATGCCCAAAGCCTCGGCACCAGCTATAAGAAAAAATAAGACCATAATGTAGTAGATGAACTTGGAGATGATCTTACTGATCTCAATTTTGACATTTGACTTCTGTACGATATCTATTTCACCCAGCTTATCGCCTAGCCTATCGACGCCTAAGCGTAAGAGCAATTTCTTCACTATGCCCGCTACTATCTTAGCTATGATGAAACCGACAATTATAATGATTATGGCTGTGGCAATCCTCGGAATTGCACTTATAAATTGTCTTAGTAAATCTGCTGTAAATCCATCCAACATGTTCAACTTTATTATAAATTTTAAAATATATAATTAGATACTGCTAATTAAGAAGGTGTTAAAAATCTAATGTGAACAGGAATTAATTTGCTATAGCTCCAACATAAGCTGGAGCATATTCCATTTATTCTAAGGTATTTGGATACCTCGGAGTATCCTGTGTATCGGATGATCTTGATCCGCCATCCTCTACCTCTTTGTTAGGACCAGGACCACCTGATATGCCTAAAAATACTTGTACCACTCTAGGCACAAACAGCTCTATGATATCTCCGATAAAGTGAAAAAAGCCTATAGAACGATTGATATTTTCCTTTATCTGCTTATCCTTATTCTCGAACTGCTTTTGACTATCTTTCTCTAATTCCTTAAAACTATTTTTTGGCATAGTAATAATTTACGCGTCTTTGTAATTTTCTTTGTACACTTTCTTGAACTTCTGCTTCGCACGCTTAATCTTCATCTTAATCGCGCTTTCAGATTTTACAAGAATTTCACTTATTTCTTTGATCGACAACTCATCTTGATACTTCATCAACAAGATGGCTTTATCAGTAACTGGGATCTTGTCCAAGATTATTTTTAATCTCTTGACATTCAATTCCAGTAGGAACTGATCTTCTAAACCATCATCAGCTGTATCATGTTCATTTGCCAGATCTTCTACTAATACACTTTTGTCCTTTTTCCTTTTTCGAATAGAATCGATACAATAGTTATAAGTTATCGAATATATCCAGGTAGAAAATTTTGACTTCCCGCTAAATTTTGAAAGATTAAGCAGAATCTTCACAAAAATCTCCTGTGTCGCGTCTTCTGCTTTTTCTTCATCCTTTAAGATTGAGATACACTTACCAAATATCTTAGATGAATACCGACTATACAGCAGATCAAAACATTTTTGATCTTGCGTCCTTAAATATTGAGCGACAGCCTCCTCATCAGAAATAGTCAAGCTTATATTTTTAGTCAATAATGCAAATAAATAGCAATTCAAAACGCACAATTTGGTTATGCCACACTCTCTATGAGTTAAGACGAAAGAATTTAAGAAAGTTACAGAATAGGGGAATTAACGTAATTAACAGTTGTAAAGTTAGCATAAATCTTTAGAACATTTGCCGTTTCGCTCTACGCAAATCCAATTTAAGGACACTAAAAAAGAGGTAGTGAATGCACTACCTCTGCCCTAACCAAGTGTAATCACGTATCAACTTACTTATTGTATACATGACACAAAGCTAATATAGCCCTTTTTCACGAACTATTGTCTTCTCACACTCTAATTGTCAGAGGATATAACTACTATTTAACGTAGAACCAATTTTTATTGGCTTCATCTAATTTACTACTCCAAATCCAAATCGTTTCTAGATCTTCCTTGTACATTTAAGTCCTTAACACGATCATAGTCACATGAAGCTGAAAGATCTATGCATTATCCTGCTGATAAGTCCGCTTTGGATGCCTTCGTCGACCGTCTTATCAGCCCAAGAAAACGTCGATGAATTTTTTATAAAAAACATCTATGATCATAGTCTTCAGCACAGTCAGTGCTACACCTGGCTATCCCACTTATCTGAGGATATCGGAGGTCGACTTGCAGGGTCCCCTGGTGCAGCTGCCGCTGTAGAGTACACCAGACAGGTGATGAGTGAGCAAGGATTCGATACTGTGAAGCTGCAGCCTTGTGCGGTACCGCACTGGGTAAGAGGGGATACAGAGATCGTAAAAATCGTTAACTCCGACAGCATCGGGACGGTCTCACTATCAGCTACCAGCTTAGGTAATTCCATCGGTACCGGACCAGCTGGCATCACGGGCGAGGTGATCGAAGTCATGTCTTTAGATGAACTTATGGCACTCGACCCTGCTGCAGTAGCAGGTAAAATCGTCTTCTTCAATCGGCCCATGGATCCGACGCAGCTTCATACATTTAGAGCCTACGGCGGAGCGGTGGATCAGAGAGGCTCTGGACCTGCTGTCGCAAGCTCTATGGGAGCTATTGCTGCCATTGTCAGGTCCATGACAACTAAGACTGATGATGTACCGCACACTGGTGTCACTGTATTCAGCGATGAGGATAAACTGATACCCGCCTTAGCCATCAGCACCCTGGCTGCGGACCGACTCTCTGCACTTATGCAGTACGAGGATGTCAAACTCTACGTAGAAAATCACTGTGAGCTAAGAGAAGAAAATAAATCATATAATGTGATCGGCGAGATCACGGGAAGCCAATATCCTGATGAAATCATACTTGTCGGAGGACATTTAGACAGCTGGGATATAGGGGGCGGAGCACATGATGATGGTGCAGGATGTGTGCATAGTATCCAGTCTATGGTGACGCTACTCGAACTGGGATATCAGCCTCAACGGACTTGGCGATGCGTCATGTTCATGAATGAAGAGAATGGCCTGGGTGGAGCCTTGGCTTACGCAGCAGAATCAAATAAGAGAGGAGAATACCATATGGCAGCTATAGAATCAGATGCTGGAGGATTTACGCCCCGAGCTTTAGCTGTCGGAGGCGATAAGGATATCTTCGAGCAAAAATTTGCAGCGGTGCGAGCTTGGAGAGATATGCTGAGCAGCTATGGGGTTGAGCTGACGCCAGGCGGCGGTGGAGCAGATATTAATCCGCTCAAATCACAGCAGGGCCTGCTATTCGGTCTGCGTCCCGACTCTCAGCGATACTTTGACTATCATCATACGGCTCTAGATAAAATTGATGCCGTGAATCAAAGAGAGCTCGAACTGGGAGCCGCAGCGATGGCAAGCCTCGTATACTTATTAGATAAATATGGAATAGATGGAGAATAAAATAACGGTGCACGAAAAGGACTTCACAGAATACATCTCGAGCGAAAAAATTCAAGCTCGTATAAAAGAGTTAGCCCAAGAGATAGACCAGGCATATGCGGGCAGTGATATTTTAATGGTAGGCAACCTGACTGGTGCTTTCATCATATTAGCGGATCTATGTCGATACCTCAAGTCCAGCGTCGATGTCAAATTTGTCAAATACACTTCCTATGCAGGTATGGAGACCACTCACGTCGTGGAGGAGAAAATGGGGTTCGACAAGATCACTCTGACAGGTAGACACATCCTCATCGTCGAGGATATCATCGATACGGGCATTACACTGGATTTCTTATTGGAAAAAATACGCTTGCAAAATCCTTTATCGGTGAAGGTCTTTACCTTATTGCTCAAGCCTGACGCTGTGCAAAAGCCCAATCCGATCGATTACGTTGGATTTGAGATCGCCAACGATTTCGTGATTGGCTACGGTCTTGATTATGATGGCATGGGTCGAGACTTAGACGCGATCTATTGTCTATCTACATAGTTAAGTTGACGTTTTGTAAAAAAAGAGCAGGCTAAAGGTTTTCTTAGATTGTAAAATGTCTTACTTTTGCCGCGCGATTGACCCATGGTGTAATTGGCAACACATCGGTTTTTGGTACCGACATTCAAGGTTCGAGTCCTTGTGGGTCAACAAAATGTAATTTCAGTTAATTGCATTTAAATATTAAAGAGCTGTAAATCAATGATTTATGGCTCTTTCTTATTTAAGAACCCTTTCCAGATATTAACCAAATACCGCCCCTAAGACCGCCCCTTAATTGAAAAACACTAATTTTGCATTAGATCAAATATTTCAGGAATGGCGATTAATGCAAAATTTGCCCTCAATAACCCTACGTCAAAGAAAGACAGCGCAATTACATTTTATTTCTACAATCAACGAAAACGCTTCAAATATTCGCTTGGCATAGACTGTATGGTCAATCCAGATCTATGGGATTCTGATCGTATGGAGCCATTAGACATACGATCAAAGATCAATCGTAACATCATCAAGGAGCATAAAGAGCGAAACCCGAATATAGAGACCCAGATACATAATATCAGATCCAGAATAAAAGAGGTTGAAAGGTTTGCCAATTCATTTATAGCTATGCGAATACTAAATGAGGACACGATAGACTTTGATGAACTACGCTACTATTTAGATGGTCAGATTCAACCATTGAAAAGAACATCTAAGCCCACAGAAAAGACAGATAACCTTTTGGTCTATCTGGAGTCATTTATCAAAGGCATGAAGAAAGGAACGATTCTGATCACCTCAAGGAATGGTACTGGCAAACAATATAGACCAACGACGATTAAGGCTTATCAGTCACTATTAACCAATCTGATAGAGTATCTGAAGCTAAAGAGAAGAAAGGGGATTCTATTTGATCAGATAGACACAGACTTCTATAAGAGTTTCCAGCTATTCGTTTACGGCCAAGGATTCACACCTAATCACTTTGGGAATCTTATCAAAAACCTCAAGCATGTCACGAAACGAGCTCAATTAGATAGACTGCACGTAAATGAATCATATAAGCTATTCAAAAAGACGTCTAACGATTCGGACGCTATAGCACTGGACATAGCAGAAGTACAAAGACTGTATGAATACAGGTTCAAACCATCAGATAAGTTAGAGAAGTACCGAGATATCTTTTTGTTAGGCATCTATACAGCTATGAGATTTAGCGACTATTCTAGATTAGATCACACCAACTTCAAGACATTAGGATCAGGCCAAGAAGTTGTATCAATCAAGCACAAGAAGACAGGACGTGAAGTCATGATACCAGTCAAACCAGAACTAAAGGAGATTATGGAAAAGTACGACTATCAAATACCTCAGATCAGTGAACAAAAAATGAATCAAAATATCAAGGCAGTCGCCCAGGTCGTAGGATTCACAAAGACTATCAAGATTCAGAAGCATAATGGAGGCAAAGAAACCACGATAGAGAAATCTATGTATGAGCTATTCACCACCCACACAGCACGTCGCACGGGCTGCACCATCTTCTATAAAGTGGGAATTCCAACTATAGATATCATGATGCTATCAGGACACAGTACCGAGAAAGAATTTTTGAATTATATCAAAATTGGTCCGGAAGATACAGCCCTCAGAGTTGCAGCAAATCCATATTTCCAGAAGTCATCCCCTATATTAAAGAAGATCGTTTAAAAATGAATTTTGAAAAGCTCAAATCCCTATTCTATAAGAATGACAATTGGTCTCAAAAGGAGGTGCATAGAACATTTATATCGCGTAATAATAGACAACGACTACGCTATTTATTAGATGTCAAAAGGGCCGTAATTAATGGATTTAGTAAAAAAAATATCACAGACAAGGACAGAGCCTTTGTTGTATTTATGCAGAACTTACAAGAAACAGAAATATCGCTGAAAGAAGACCGTATTGAAAAAATACCTTTATCGGAACTTGAAGATATTGAACTGATAATCGAAATATTCAGGACTCTCAAGATGAAAGGGCATCTAATAACCAGTGATAGAATCATTGCAAACTGGATATTTTGTACTTTTTATTCTAATTACTCTGAGAATACCATATTCGATAAAGTAAGAGGCAATAAGAAGATTAAGTCAAAGTATGAAATTGACTTTAAGACCAAATATGGATATTCCTAAAAGTGAACAGTTGGATTTATTAAGGAAAAAAACCCTAATGTTTTTCGCTGGAATAAGTCCCTTTTTAAGCCAAATATCTTTCAAACCCATTAACCCTCTGAAATTAACCTCATTATTTGGTGTGAAAATTTGGGCCCGAACCTAAACTTTAGGCTTTACATACCATAACTCTCGTTTAGATTTACTGCCGCAAACGAAGCTATCAAGCATTATTTTGTGGCAACATAAAGACCTCCGTGCACTCTATCTGCATTCAGGTAATTATGTTTTTAGTCATTATCCATTTACTAAGTAGGTTTGTTTGACGATCAAATATTAAAGAATATAAACGATCAAATATGACAATATATAACCCAGACGACTACACGACCTCACTAAAGTATCAAGTGGACCAAGAAAGGGAAAGAATAAGACAGCTTAATAAAGGCTCTATTCCTTCCATAGAAATTCTCACGACAATACCACTTGCAGAAACCTACTTTCTTGATGAAATCGATCAGCTATCATTCAAGTGTAAAGAAATCATTGTGGAAGAAATCGTGAGACAAATGGAACACATCATGAAAACACTTCCAATCAACCAAGGAACCCAACACTCTTTATCGATTCTATTACGGAGTAGTGCCGAATCCACTTTAAACTTTGACCCTCAAAACCCACAATAATTATGAGCGAACAAATGATACTAGCCCAGATAACAAAAGAGGACCTCTTAGGAGAGATCAGAAGCATCATAAGAGAAACACTCAAGGAAACTACAAATGAATCAGTAGCGGCAAAGGAATGGCTCACAGGTCCAGAGACAGAAAAGATTTTAAAGATATCCTCAGTCACCTTATGGAAGTGGGATAAGAAAGGCTTAACCAAACCACATACGATGAATGGAAATAGAAAGAGGTACAAAAAAGAAGAGATACTACAGCTAATGAAGAAAAAGAACTACCCCAAATAGATGCAGCATATGGGCAGCAAACCAAAACCAAAGTACTACAGCTTCATGCAAAGTAGCATGATACCGAATAGATACCATAAATCAATTGGTCCACACTACAGCTCATTAGAGTACCTAATAATTAGCAAGCCCAGTAAGCCCTATTTACATAAGGCTGGTGCTAAGTTAGTATTGGAAGGCTTCAATAGATACAATAGGGTATTCTATTCTGGATTGATCCCTATTGCAGCATCATCAACCCAATTCTATATGGGCAATGCGAAAAATAAAGAGACTGGCCGTAAGCATCTTATTGCTGTGAAAATGGCAGGTGATAAAGTTGAACTGTACATCTATGGTCATGACCTACCCACTAACGCAAGAAGAAAAAGGATGGTAATACATGAACATAAAAAAGGCGTCTACTCTGATATAGCCGCCTTTATTAGATCAAATATGTAAAGCAAAAATATGATTGATTTTCAAAAGTGCAAAATCAAAGCGAAGGATAAAACAACATTACTTGACAACACCCACTTACGGGACTTGTGGAAAGGTGTATATGACTTTAAAACGGGCGAAGTCATAACAGACAAAGGATTGATAGCAGACTTTGAACAATACGGATTGACCTTTGAATCATACCCATCAGGAACCGTGAGGTTCTCAGGGTCGATTCATAACTACTGGAATCAACTAAATGGTAACGGACTGCAGAACTATGATGATTTTAGCTACTTGGACATTAAGGAATGTTTTAGATCGCTTGAATCAGAGTTCAATATAAAGATGGATGAAACAAGTATTGAGCGTTTGGAATACGGTGTAAACATCATGATCGCTAAACCAGCCGACTCTTTTATAAAGGAGAATATTATCACATGGACTGGAGCTAAGCGACTAAGAGAAATAGATTTTCATGACAAAGGTAGATACGTTGAATTCAAAACCTCTCAATATAGACTCAAGCTATACGCTAAAGGAAAGAAACATGATCAGCACCCCAATCTATTGAGAGTAGAAATGAGTGTCAATAGATCATCATATCTAAACCGCCTTGAGATAATCAAGTTGAGCGACTTATTAGACAGAAGCATACTAAAAAACTTACTGTCTAACCTATTAGAAGCATTTGACAAACTGATCATTGTAGATCAATTAGAGCCACCTAAAGACATGAAAGAAGCCCAGTGTACTATTTACTCTAACGGGACCAATTCTAAGTATTGGGAATCGATCAATTGCCGTATGAAGAAAAAGAGAATGCTAATAAAGTTTACTGGCATACTTCATGAATCTAACATGGACACATTGAGAGAATCAATACGAAATTCAATTACCCTCAAATGGCAAAAACTAATGAACTCAGGGCTACAAGTAATTAAGAAGGAGAAGGTAAAGCATCTATACCACCATGATCACCCCGTCAGGAAGAAGCAAAGGAATGATGAAAGTAATGTGAGGAACAACCTTGCGAGAAAAATAGATAGGAGTGTGGACGATCTAAAACACAGCCTTTTCAAAGATCATGACATCAATGATATTATAATCTTAACTGAAGATCAGAGAATCAACCTTAGTGTATGGAGAGGCACCAATCATGACAGACTTATCAATTTTTTACCTAAGATTAAAAAGAAAGCATGTTACGTTTTATAAGGCTATCGAGGACCACCAAAAGAAAAAGCATGTTACGTTTTGTAAGGCTATTGAAGACCACCAAAAAAGAAAGAATGTTACGTTTTGTAAGGCTATTGAAGACCACCAAAAGGGAAAGCATGTTACGTTTTGTAAGGACCTTCAAAATAGCCAAATGTTACGTTTTGCACATTAGATAAACAAGCATAACGTAACATGGTGGTCCCATTACAAAAACCAACCATTAAAACCACAGCATAAAATAAATCAAATGAGAGAACAAAAAAATCAAACAGATTCAGAAATTATAGAAATACTCGATGGTCATGGAATGTACATGATCAAGTATGTTCGGGAAATGCTTGACGCCTATCTTTTGTTTTCTGAAGATAAGCAAAGAAAGAAATCGGTTACTACCTATGCATGTAGTTTACTCATTGATTCAATAATGCAAATCAACGATCAGTTCAGCAAGCCTTGTACCACGTATGAGATTATCGGTAGATATAGGAATGATCAAGATTTTTTAGTTGAAATCATTCCTTCACTGAGACGATGTATTGAAGGTTATTTGGTATATAGAAATGATGATTGTCCAGAGTTAAAAATGAAAGTATATGGAGCATACCTTTTACTAACAGAATTCATATTGAGCATTGCGGAAAGCTCAGGTAACCCTATATATACTGTATAATCTAAGGAAATATTATCTTAGGGGGTAAGGGGGTCGAATCGCTAAAGTCGTCCCACACCAACAACGTTGCATTAGTCGTTTACACAAAATTGCATAATTCACCAAACTGTTCCCAAATGTCAAAAAAAAGAGGTAGACCCACACTTCCAAAGAAGATCAAAGAGAGGCGTGGCACGTATAACAAAACGAGACATGATAAGAGTCAAGGCGATCCCAAAGGTTCCAAGATGACAAAAATAAGTCATGCACCTGAGTATCTAGATGATGGTGCAAAAGAAAAATTCGACTTTCTATATGAGAAACTGAATAACATAGAGATTCTAAGAGCCGAAGACTTAACGGGACTGGCAACACTTGCGACAATCAATCATGATCTTACTCGAATCATTGAAAAATGTAACACCGCAGACTTTCTTGTCAAAGGCTCAAAGGGTAACATGGTCCAGAACCCAATTTTCTTACTTAGAAGTCGAATGATAAAAGAGTCACTGGAGCTATCGTCTAAGTATGGTATCACTCCAAGTGGCAGGGCTGCACTTAAGATACCAGCCCTTGAGGGCGAAGCTGCACCATCAAGCCCAGACAGTGAGTTTAATGATGTATAATGGGCAAATTTTATAGAAATAACACCCTTAAAACCGCCCCTTAATTTTATTCATGATTATAATTAATTGAATATCAATTCATTATAGGACTAGGTTGTAGTCCTTGTGGGTCAACCTACTAACTGAAGCAACTCATTGAATATCAGTGAGTTGCTTTTTTAATTTAAGGTATTTGTTGTCTGTACAGTATATATATTATTTAGCTGACTATCCATGATAGAATTTCTCTAATGACCATCATATAGACACGAATACTACTTATATATGATACTCTTTATCCTGAAATCAGATAAAGTCCTTTCTCCAAAATCCCAAAAGTCTATTTCTTGTGTCACCATATTTTGGTCATCATATTCAAACTCTTGATACTTAGAATCGCTGTACTTGGCTACCATATTGCCCTGATCATCTACTTCAATCGACTGTGTCGTATGATTTAACATCCTCGATCAGAATTATATCTCCCGTCGTATTGTAAGTATATTCTATGCGTGACTACTCCATCTTAGAACCTATATATTCTATCAGATGGTCCTTACTATTCCTGACGAATGTCTTTGAATTTATTCTTACCTGACTCCTTATCTTCCTGTAGCTCTGTTTACTCAAGAATTAGCCATCATGAATCAAGGCAAATTACAAATCGATAGTGCACCTGATAAGGTCACCATTGTAGAGAACTATCTTCCGAAAGCTATATGAAGGAAAGTATATAAATATTCTTCGTAGAAAATGGATCGCTAATTGTCAATTCTCTAAAATCGATCTTGAAGACTTAAGGTTACTGGTGTGTGTGGCACAGTGATCAAGCAGAAGAGGCATTTAAGAAGATTCAGGCAATTACGCCAGATATTATACTGATGGATATCAATATCGAAGGAACAACTTCTGGCATAGAACTTTCTAAAGCACTGAATGAAATATATGGATGGTAGTATTATTTTTCTTACTTCTATGTACGATGAATTTTCATTTGAAGCAACGGTAGATCTCAAATCATTTGATTATTTGATCAAACCTGCCAGCCAATCAAGACTCAGAAGAGCACTAAACTTATGCATCGCTAATCTTCATCAAGCTAAAGATGACATAGCGGACGAACAAATATTCATCAAAGAAAAAATACTTCTCTAACGCTTAGATAAATCAGACATAGGGTACATCGTAATACGAGATAGATATTACTTGATCTATAGTACATCTGACAATGATCTAATACAAGTCAGATATGCTTTTAAAGACATACTAAAAGATTACCAGCTGGCTCACTTAAGTCAGGTACATCGATTTATTGTGCTCAATCTTGAAAAAAAGATCCAGCTATGATCTAAGTTTGAATAGTATCAATATTACGGATCGCTGTGTCCCTGTCATGAGAGCCTATAAGGACAGCCTCTTAGACTTACTAAAATGTCACTTCATACGTTCGCCCATCATCCCAAGAAGAAGTATTGCGTTGGATGTACACTACTTCTCCTGACTTGGGAAAATGCATTTGACTCTACTAGTATGCAAATCAAGTGTTTGACCAGCCATATCGATATGTCCATAAGACCCTTCCCAAATTTCTTCATGACTAAATACTTATGGCATTATTTCGTGAAGTGGGTTTGGCATAAAAGCATTTTTAATTTAAAAATAAAGACTAGCTATACTTAGCACCAAGAAATGGAATACAGCAGTAAATCCGTGTTTGGTAAATAAAGAAAATTAATCACCTCTCTATAAAATCATCGAAAGGGCTTCTTCTA
>ENA-ORXM01001259-ORXM01001259.1-marine-metagenome-genome-assembly--contig:-NODE-1259-length-36468-cov-435.730208_pt1 | contig 36468 bp, 30 predicted proteins | sample MGYA00237867_ERZ511480 | MGnify/ENA primary metagenome ERZ511480 (study PRJEB26309, sample SAMN06266103) | marine metagenome | isolation source: Algal blade | place: United Kingdom:Sidmouth, United... | reverse complement strand
GGGAAAAGAACAAGCATAATGGGGCAAGTTATTTATTTTCTTTCACTAAGTGAAACATATAAGAAAAAGAACAATTCGGACGGGTAAATTATTTTTTTTTGTCTTCCCTTATATACCCTTTACTGAACTTGCTGCGATGCTAACTTTGATTGCGAGTTGATTTCATTTCTTTTTAAAAACACCAATTTTCAAAAAAGAAAAAACGTGTTATCCTTTGCATTGGTAGTGCCATTTCACCAATGGTATCATGCAACAACCCAATCAATATCAACTGACCAATTCTACGAAAAAAGGTAGTCGAAAAGGTATTGTAAAAGGTTATTCCAATCGTTCATTGCTCTGTTATCCCGGTGGGAAAACGAGAGCGAGAAAAGAAATTATCCGGTACTTTCCGAAGGGTATCACTCAAATGCTTTCACCGTTTCTCGGTGGAGGTTCTATTGAATTGGAAATGGCAGCGAAGGGCGTAGAAATTTTCGCTTACGATGTTTTCAAGTCGCTTGTCGAATTTTGGCAATGCCTCACCAAAAATCCTAAACGACTTGCCGACCACATTCAAAAATATCATCCGCTATCCAAAAACAAATTTCGTGAACTGAAAAGGACGCACCCAACATTTACCTCGAAATATGAAAGAGCCGCGATATTCTACGCGCTGAACCGCTCGTCATTTTCGGGTACAACTTTTTCGGGCGGCATGTCGGCAGGACATCCGCGATTTACACTTTCTTCGATTGGGCGAGTTCGGCAATTTTATAATCCGAATATCTATGTTCAACAAGCCGATTTCAAAACTTCGCTCAAAAATCATCCTGATATTTTCGCTTACCTTGACCCACCTTATATAATTGACACTTACCTCTATGGAAATCGTGGTAGCACTCACAAAAACTTTGACTATGAAGGACTTTCTCGAATATTGAAACAGCGCAAAAACTGGGTTTTATCCTATAATGATTGCCCCAAAGTACGAATATTATACGCAGGTCATAAAATGATGGAATTGACTTGGAAGTATAGTATGGGAAAACGTAAACGGGGGAGGGAATTGTTGATTTTTAGTCAATAGATTTTACATAGTTTTACAACAGATATAAAGTCCTCTACACTATAATGTGAGATTTTTTTTAAATTAAAATTTGGATTATTGAAAAGATAATAATACCTTAGTTGAGATATTTAACTCATTCACCCAATTATAAAGCATAATAGTTGCTATAAATCTAACATCATCTTAATAGATTTATAGTTCTCATCGTCCTGAACTTATACATTGAAATTATCTAGCACATCACTTTAATGGTCGTGCTAAAATACTTGCAGCTTAAATTCAAGTACCTAACGCCTTGTTTAGTGACCTGAACAAAATAGCTCCGCACATCTATACATAAACATAAAAATTATTTTAGAACCTCTAATATGTATACAACAGAATACCTTCTAAATGATACTTCTAAAAAAGTATTAAAACTCTCGCAAAGCATAGCTCATGAGCATGCTCAAGGGAGCTATGGTGCGGCTCATATACTATGGGCAGTTATGGATGAAGATATTGGGCTTCATGCTTTTCTACAACAAATCAATGTGAAACCTTCATCTATTCGACAATGGGCGATTAATCAAGTGGTTAAAGGTTCGAAAAGCGTGAAATATGTAGATAGTCCCAATGCCAATCCTTCCGCTGTAAACGTACTAAAGGAGACACAAAAACTATGTATTAGATATGGTGAAACTGAGATAAGTCCATTGACTATTCTTGAAGCACTCGTTACCCCCGATGTTGGATTTGAACAGGCTTTATTACGACGCTTACCTATTGCACTTTATGAAATCATTGAATGGAGGTCTAAAAATATCAATCAAATAAATGTAAGTGCTGAAAATGGAAAAAGTATCACAAGTAATGGTATTGCAAATTCCGCAGCATCCAATCAGACGATTTTAGAAAAGTATTGTGACAACATTAATAATCTTGGGTTAGAAGAACGAATTGACCCGGTTTTAGGAAGAGATAGGGAATTAAAGCAACTTATAGAAATTTTAGGCAAACGACTGTCACCCAATGTTTTGATTGTTGGTGAGCCAGGAGTTGGTAAAACATCTATTGTTGGTGGTCTTGCCTTAAAAATTATTGACGGAAAAGTACCCGAAAAGTTAAAAACAGCTACAGTTTTCTCGTTGGATGTGAGTGGTCGTCTCGTTGCGGGGGCTTATAAAGGGGAAGTAGAAGAACGATTAAAATCAATACTCAAAGCTATAAAAGAATATGGACAGAAAGCCATTCTTTTTATTGATGAAATACATATATTATTAGACGAAAAAGGACCTGTCGGTTCGGGCGTAGTCAATTTATTAAAACCCGAATTAGCACGAGGGGAAATTACACTAATTGGAGTAACTACGCAGACAGAATACCAAAAATATATTGAGAAAGATTCGGCATTTAGTAGAAGATTTTCACAGCTAACTATTGATGAACCCAATGAAATAATTGCAATGGAAATGCTGCAAGGTTTAGCCAATAAATATGAGGATTTTCATGGATTAAAAATTGATAATGAGGCGATTACTACTGCCGTTCAACTATCTAAAAAATATATAAGAGACAAATTTTTGCCCGCATCTGCCATAGAACTTATGGATTTTACTTTGGCTTGTGCTGTTCAAATGAATGCGACATCCAAGGAAGTCTTAGCGGATATTGAAAAAATGTGGCAGCAAGATGCCGAACCTAGCTATAATAAATACAAAACTCAATTAAAAAATCAATTAAGTGAATTGCTTGTCGGGCGACTAATAGAAGACGAAGATGAAGAAAAACAAGAAGATTTAGCGACAATTTTTACTAATCTGAAAACGTGGACAGAAGACCCCAAAGATGTGATCAATGGAGAAGACATTGAAGCTATTGCTGCCTACAAATCAGGTATTCCGATAGGAAGAATGCGCTCCAACGAACAAGAGAAATTAAAAAATATAGAGGAGATTTTAAGGAAAAGAGTTGTCGGGCAAGACCATGTTATTGAGGCTGTCGGGCGAGGGCTGAAAGCCTTCAGAACAAATCTAAAAGACCCGAAAGACCCCGGCGCAATATTCTTTTTTACAGGACCAACGGGTACAGGAAAAACAGAACTGGCAAAGGCTATCGCCGAACTTCTTTTTGACGATGAAGATGCTATGTTGCGCTTTGATATGTCGGAGTTTCAAGAATCACATTCGGTGGCAACTTTACTCGGTGCGCCTCCCGGATATGCAGGTTATGACGAGGGCGGAATTCTTGTAAATAACGTCCGCAAAAAACCTTATTCAGTCGTCTTATTCGACGAGATTGAAAAGGCACATAAAGACATTTACGGTATATTTCTCCAAATGTTGACCGATAGCCGATTGCAGGATAAACAGGGCAAATTAGCCGATTTTTCCAATACTATTATAATTTTCACCTCAAATGCAGGAGCGCATGAGGTCGTGGATATGTTTGAACGTGGCGAACATCCGACACCCGAACAACTGAAAGAGATTTTACGAGCCACCAATCATTTCAAGGATGAATTTTTGGGCAGAGTAGATTCTCAAATACTACCCTTTGCACCAATTTCAGAACCAGTGGCTAAGTTGATATTAAATATTCATTTCAACAAATTCGTCAAGCTATTACAGAAACAGCACAACATAAAACTATCTGCGACAGAGCAGGTGAAAAACCACTTGGTAAGTATCGGGTTTTCACCAATTTATGGTGCGCGACCACTTAAAAATGCCATAAAATCATTCTTGATTCCTCCTATGGCAGACAAGATAATCATGGGAGAAGTCAATAAAGGTGATACGGTAGAATTGGATATTGACGACCAAAAAAACTTAGTTTGGAATATCACATAAACTAAAATAATACGAATAGTTTTTTGAACAAATTAATTTTTCATCATGGAAATATTAAACCGAAATCAAAGAAGAAGTGCGATGTGGCGACTCCTATTCTTAGGGTTGATTATAGTTGGACTTACAGTTGCTGCGATAGCCTCTATGCAAAGAGACTACGGATCTGGTGATGTGGATGAAATCGAAAAATTAGAAAAGAAACTCGAAGAACGTGAGCAATATTGGAAAGGCATAGACCAAAATCATAGAAACGAAAACAGAAGATTAGAAAGAGAAATAAATGATTTACGAAAAGAAATAAATTCACCTAATGAGGTAATAAAAGACCTTAATAGAGAAATAAAAATACAAGAGAAAACTATAAAATCATTAGAAACGGAGTTAGCAAACCGTAACAATAACTAAATTCATAAATATAAATCATTAACGACTGTAACTATGGGACAAGTACGATATGACATGATAGGTCCGGTTGATGTGCCGGAAGAAACAAATTCAGGTTTGGTCTTATTGCCAACCAACACAACACTGATAGCCATGCCCTTAAAGGGCGATAAAGGACCAAGAAAGCCCGAAGAAATCCCCGCTGAATTTACAAAGTCAGTAGAAACGGTTATGGATTATACACAGCCGGAAATCAAAGTAAAAATCAAAACCGGAAATCCTGACAATGCGGAAGTGGCGGAAACTATCAAATTCCGAGACGGCATACAAGCCTTCTCCCCAAAGACCATTAAGAAAAATTCGCCCGGGCTACGAAAACTCGAAGCCGAATTTCAAGCAAGCGAGGCAATCGTAGATAGAATTGACAAAAATGCTCAATTGCGAAAAGCACTCGACGATGCTGATGCAAGAGAGGCAGTAATAGCGGCGTTGAAGCAAGTCATCAACGAAATCTCTGGCAGTCTGCCGACCGATGACGAGTAGAGAATGTGTAATAGACACATGTTTTTAAACAAATTTTAAAAAATCCAAAACGTATATATGTTATGGCAGAAGAATTAGAACAAAATGTAAGTCAACAGGAAGCAAAAGAACGCACTCAGGCAAAACCCACAGAGGTTGCCGGATTATCCGAACAAGAAATCAATGACCGCTTGGACAGATTTGACGGTTTTGAGGAATTGCTCGCACCTTTAGCCGAAAATCTTAACCGATTCGCACCCGATGCAAAAAGTAAGAAAAACCGTTTTTTGCAAGATGATGATTTGGTGCAGGAAAGACAAGAATTACTCGACAGACTACAAGCCTATGTCAGTTTTTTGGATAATTCGGAAGTCTCAAATCACAAACAAGTCCGTGAGAAAGCACAAGAAAAACTGGATAAAAATGAGGACTTAATCAATGAAAACCTAAGTGCAATACTCAAGGAAACACGCGACATGGAGCGCACTTACAGAGAGCTCGAACTCTTCTACACAAATGCTGCGCCCACAAAAGTGAAAAATATCACCATACTAAATGTACATCCCGAAGCATTACTGGATCCGGACAGCAATTTGGTCTATAATGCCGTTGAGACAAAACTCATGGATGAGGCGCGTTCTGTTGACCAGCGTAAAGCCTACTCGCTACTCGTCATACCCGGACTTTGGCGAAGCAAACGCCCAAAAAATATTATCGAAAAATACACCAAACTCGCGGGAAGTTCCAGAGTCAGCTTCCTCACCGATTTTGCCGATTGTGAAAGTGTAGAGGAAACAATCAACGAAAGTGAATCTAAAAAGTGGCAGGGCTTCAAAGGACCCGAACTACATCACAGCAAACTAATCGTCTTTGCCAACCACTTAGTGTTGAGAGGTATGGATGAAGACTTGGGTGAAGTAAACGATATGAAAGGTTCGATAGCTATGGCTGTCGCAGGTAAAATGTATTCCGAGAAAATTTCTCAACCAATCATGGGAGAAATGAACGGTTCTATATCAGGCTGTCAGGGTTTAGCCTTCCGAACCGTACAGGATGAAGTCACAGACCTTTCAGAAGCCGGCATGAACTCCACCATGAACGCCTACGACAAAGACCTCGTATATGACTCCTGTACCGCCTTTGACGGAGCAGAGTACCCGCTCAAACGCTATCCTGTAGTACGTACTTTTGATTATGTCAACAGAGTACTCCGCCACTATCTCGGTAAAGTAACCGGACAGCAATTAGACCAAAAAAGAGCCAATCATGTAAGAGATACCATTCAGGATTTCCTGAATCAACTGACCGAGCAGAAGATTATAAACGGCGGTATGGTCAAAACCTTTGAATGGGACAAACGCATTCCGGACAGAATTAATGTCAACATAGACATTACGCCATTATGGGCAGTGCGGACTTTCGTCTATAAACTCTCAGCAGCTAAAAATGAAACACCCGAATCCTCGCTTGAATAAACCATTGATTTAAAGCCCTTTAAACGTAAAGGGAATTTTTAACTATTATATTTTTTTAATGAGTAAGTGAATAAAATTAAGTGCTTATTAAAAGTTCCGTAATTCGCCGAAAGCGAATTCATCATTTGAACTTGTACTTGTCCCGATAACTATCGGGATGAACTTGCACTTACTCAATTTTTTAACCTAATTAATTATAATCATTATGGCAGCAGCAGCGCATACCGCCGTATTGGACCTTGAAGGAGCTAAGGCACAAGTCATTGACTTGAGCTACTCCTTTTCAAGATCCACAGACCCGGAAAAGGGTCAACCTGTAAAGGTCGTTAAAAACGGGCTAATCAGTATAACTATCCGCTCCGATGAAAAAGAAATGAACGGAAAGATTATCAACTGGATGGCAACACAAGATTTGGCGAAAACAGGTTCTATCATCATCTATAAAGATGCAGATCAAAGTGTAGAACTCAAGAAGATTGAGTTCGAAAATGCTTATGTGGTAGGCTACCGCGAGAGTTTTAACTCACAAGGAGTTTCTACAAATACCACAGAAACTTTTGAAATCACCGCTGAAATTATAAAAGTCAGTGATGCTGAATTCAAAATGAGATGGCCTGACAGCTAATCGGCGATTTGTCTATGGGTGAAGGGCGTGACCAAATACGCTCTTCACTCAACATTAATCGTCCAAATACGGGGCACTGACATTTAAAAAAAGTAACATCATATATAACTTAAATATAAAAATATGACTTTAAATACAAACTTATCTCATGCCAAACGCGCAATTGATTATGTTAGAACCAAAATGACTATAGGTGCATCAAACAAACCGTTAGATTTTATTACTAGTTTCGGAGGTTCACTTTTATGTGTTATAGCAACTCGGAATACAGATATCGCACTTACAGTAGGTGTAATTCCAAAATGGATACGTGCGGAAGCAGCTAAAGCTGAAACTGTTGGGTGTGGAAACTGTGGGGAGCAAGCTGCCCTTGCCTTCGTTAAGTTATATGATACATATGGTGCTCGTCCAATAGATTACATGGCAAGAAACAACGCAAATCATGCCTTTGTTGTCATTGGTAGAAAAAATGGAAGTAAAGCGGATGATTATACCACTTGGGGCGATAGTGCAGTAATATGTGATCCTTGGCATAATAAAGTTTATCCTGCTAGTGAAGTTCTCATAAAGATGTATGGAGGAGGGGCTTTCCGCCCATCATCGTTGTTTCGCATTAGTTAATCAGTTCTGTATTTTGATAACAAAAAATCATAAGATAATGTAATTCAATGAGTACAATAAATTCTAAAATACTGTCGTATGCTGGACAGAAAGTCGGCAAAAAAGTAGATAAGGGCGAATGTTGGGATCTTGCCTACCATGCTTTAAAACATGCAAATGGGAAAACCCCTAAACTTATGGGTCCCAATAATGACCTTACATATACTTGGTCTTCTCAACCTAAAAATTATGCAAATGCTTTACCTGGAGACATTCTCCAATATGAAAGATATAAGATAAAGGTTGAAGCAAAATATATCGTTAGAGAAGATTTTGCAGATGGTAGTTCGAAAGAGACCCCATGGAATAATTATATGAATTACAAAATGGGTTACCCACGTCATACTCAAATTTTAAAAGCAAAAGGTATCAATGGACAAATAACTATATACGAGCAAAACTGGACAAACGCTCAAAATGTATTAGTTAAGAAGGTAAGAATAAATACTCAATTCCTTGAACCCGGAGCATATACAATAAATAGAATACAGTTTAAAAAAATATTTAAAGAAGATTGCCGAGACCCCAAATTGGAAAATATCCCTGTAACAGTAAGTCATACAGGTGGAAAATGCAAAATATACAGACCAGAGGAACAAGTGAATGAAACAGCCTCACTCGTACATTCTCCTTCAGCACAAATGGCATTCGATTTAACGGTTCCTAAAAACAAAGAAATAGCAGTTAAAAACATCTATTTGGTGTAACAACATAAATCAAATACTATGATAAGAACTTCAATAACCATAGGCGGCAAACGAATATACGACAACGACTTCACAAGCGTATCTATCTCACAATCTGTGGGAGGGCATCACTCTTTTACGATAAGCCTTAAGCAAGATGCTGTAAGTGGTGTATTGATGGAAAAGACGGATTCTTGGATAGGACAGCCCATAATCATAGGCGTAGATAATACAAAAGAGGAGGATATCGCTTTTTCCACAGTAACGGAAGTCTTCAAAGGAGTAGTGACCGCTATGGGTTTATCCCGCCAAAGAGGTACAGCCGAACTCGTCGTCAAAGGAGCAAGCCCTACTATCATGCTTGACGACGGACCACATACCCGTTCTTTTACCAATAAAGGTGTGCAGGAAATAGTAGATGAAGTCATGAAGCCATATAATGATGCTTTTCCCGAAGCACCTGAAACTGAGCCTAAAAACTTCACAGATCCCTTAGATTATTGTGTACAATACAAAGAAAGTAATTTTACTTTTTTAACCCGTTTAGCCAACCGTTACGGAGAATGGTTTTATTACGATGGTTTGAATATGTACTTTGGCAAACCGCCCGAAGAAGATGCCATTCCACTGGATTTCGGGGAGGATAGTCTCGACTTTTTTGATATTTCCGTTGTTGCCTTACCTGCCAAATTTGAAATGCGAGGCTACGATTATCTCAAGCACGAGCCATTGAGCATACAAGCACCGCAAAGTACCAAAAGTAGTGAACTGGGTGAAAAAGTAATAGGTATTGCCAAGCAGAAAATATATACACAAGTTCCCTCTGTTTCTCTGCAAACAGCTTTTGAAAAAGGAGAATTTGAAAATTTGGTAAAACGCAGAGAGCAAATCAACCTTGATGAAACCGTCATACTCAACGGCAGTAGTCGAAATCCCAAGCTCAAAATCGGGGCAAAAATAGATGTCAATGACGATGTTGTCGGAGAAGCTTACGGTGAATTTATCATCATCGACATTTCACATACCATAGGACAAGCCGGAGATTATAACAACTTCTTCAAAGCCATACCAGTTGAAGTGACCACGCCTCCGCTTACGGGTATGCCCAATCCGCCATTTTGCGAAACCCAACTTGCGGAAGTCACCAGTGTAGAAGACGAAGATGGTTTGGGTAGAATAAAAGTAAAATTCCTTTGGCAAGAGGGCAGCGAAGAAGAATCCCCGTGGCTACGAGTAGCTTCTCCTTATACCGGAAAGGATAAAGGTTTTTATATTACTCCCGAAGTAGAAGACAATGTACTCGTTGCTTTTGAAAATAACAATCCGAATAAACCTTATGTACTGACAAGTATGTATAGCGGAGGTGCTGTTCCCGAATTATTTGATGCTAAAAACAACTTCAAAGGCATCAAATCAAAGGGACAAAATCAAATTAAATTTGATGATGACGAACAAAGCACGACTATTTATGCTCCAACTAATATTACCGTTAATGCTGGAGACACAATAACTCTTAATGTCGATGACAGTAAAATTATAATAACCAAAAATGAAATTAGCATAAACACTAAAATTATTTCTATCGTGGCAACAGATTCACTCACCATTAGTAGTTCGTCCATAACTATGGGGAATGGAGATGCTTCATGTTCTTCGATGGATTTAACAGGAACAACCATAAATATCACAGGAAGTTCAGCCGTCAATATCACAGGCGGTGGCGGTACAGTCAAAGCGACTGGCGGACAAGTAAAACTTAATTCATAACCATGGAATATTACTCAATTCCTTTAAAGGTAAAAGACATACTGAAGGGTAAAAAGGTGGATAATGAGATGGAAATAAAACAGTCCATTCACCAGAATATTCATCTGATGCTCAAAGCATTTACATTGAGTTACAGGTTTGATACTTCCTTTGGGTCTGTCCTGCACCGTTACCATGCAAGTACGCCTCCTCAAAAAGTAAAAGACTCGACATGGCAAGGAAAAATAGAGGAAGCAATTCAGGCAAATCTAAAAGATATGCTGAAAAAATACGAAACCAGAATAAAGGTAAAAAATGTAACAGTTAATATCCGGCAACCAAAAAAGTCAATCAGAAAAGGAGCGGTAAAAGTGATGGTAGAAGTAGAGGGTAAATTCAACACCGGACAAGGGGGAGCATTTCACTACCCCGACAGTGAACTTAGCGAAAATAATGAAAATGTTTTTCCACTCATGATTCCGATAGGGAATATCAATAAAAAATAACGGAAGCAGGGCTTCAAAATAATTTAAAAATGAACAGTACAGCATACGAGAATAAAGAAAGGGAACGCATAAGAGAGCGTCCTGATGAGCCACCCAAACAGGAAATTTTAGAGTTTAAGCACAACAACCGCTTGCTTATTTCGCGTGAGCAAGCGCAAGATACTGTTCAGGTTTTGCACCCGTCGGGCGAGGTGCAAATCACCATAAAAATGACCGAACAAGGTCCCGTCATTTCCCTGAGTGGAGATATTATTGAGATTGAGGCAAAAGAAAAATTTACGATAAAAAGTCCGGTCATCGACCTAAAAGCGAGTGAAGAAATTAAGCTGACTTCGGAAGGTGACTTACACACAAATGTAAAAAGAGATAGCTTTAATACTGCCCGTATTCAGCATATCACCGCTGATCTCGGAAATGTAAATATCAAAGCCAATGACGATGTAAGATTAGATGGAGAACGAGTAAAACTAAATTGTACCGACTGATGGAATTGATTAATCATACACCATATTCTCATTTGTTGTTCGGAACGGCATTGGAAGATGACAGGTTCGCTGCCGCAGCTATGCTTAGAGTTACATATGATATTCATTCAGACGGTTCCGCTGTTCAGACGAATGAACATTTACTTCCTTTGTCTAAAATGATAAGAAATACCCAGTATGGACAGGTGGAGAGCGATTTCATATTCAAAAGGGATGGAGTAGATATTTTGGTTTTTGGAAAAGCTATTGCTTTGGGAGGCAGAGCAACAACACAAATGGAGGTTACTGTGAGGGTTGGCGAACAAATAAATCATCGTGTAATGGTCTTTGGTGATAGGCACTGGACTAAAAATTTGACATATACTCGCCCTAAACCGTTCACTGAGATGCCTATCACTCTTTTTAATTCGTATGGAGGAACTACTCTTTGGGACGGATTAGATGTCAGTTTTCCAAGAAACCCTTTTGGTAAAGGATATTATATAGAAGAAGAGGAAGCTATTGGCAAACCACTCCCAAATATTGAAGCCCCTTTAAGCTTAATTGAAAAGTGGAATGATAGTCCCTTACCTGTTGGATTTGTTCAGTGTCCTCGTGTAAATAGACTTGAGGGTAATATTGAATATAACGAAATGACTATTACAAAAATTAAACATAGATTTTTTAACTACGCATTTCCAGAGATGATTGCAGATGAAATAAAACCAAGAGATTGTGTGGAAATTTATGGAGTCACAGTAGACAATGATTTCAAGTTTGTTATTCCAGATCACAAACTTTTTACGGAAATAAAATTAGGTGATAAGATTATAGAAAGAAGATTATTGATAGATCAAATTGGAATTTTTCCGAATATCAATAAAGCTTTTATATCCTATCGTTTTCCATTTAGGTATGTATTTGAGCCATTACAAAAGAGAATATGTAGTCTTTATGAAACATAATAAATACAATAAAGAATGAATAGTTCAATTTTAGATCACATGCATCTTATGATAGGAGTAGATGTACATGACACGGTCATGCCCCTTCCACCTCCATATCCTTCACCTCATTTTGTGACACACATATTGAATGGATTTAACACTTCAGTGTCTAAAAGCGATAATGTTCTATCAATGGGGTTTTATCCTCTTAATAGAGGTTCTGACATTGGAATGGGGATACCACATGTAGCTTTAAATTATTTAGTACCTATTCATATGCTAGTAAGTGGTTCAAAATCAGAATTTGGAGTTTTTTCTGTTTTAGTCAATAAATCTCCAGTTGCAGTGGCATGTCTATGGCAAGTCAGTTTCAATCTTAATTGCCAAGGACCCACAATGCCACTTATTCCACTACCCACAGGAGGTGTATTAGCACCTTCTAGAAATCTTGTAGGTTTTAAATTGGGAGATTTCTTTGGTAGCCTTTTTATTTTACTGACAGATGTCTTTATTCAGGGTATGGTAAATCACATAGGAAATACCGCAGGAAAAAAACTTAATAACTGGTTATTTAAGCATATTGGTGCTAGTTGTGTAAGGCAAATTACCCCTTTCTTTCTTCGCTTCCCAAAAGGAGGCTATGCTATGAATAAGTTAATCGCAAATACGTTAACTAATCTTCCTAGTACCATAGTTCTAATGTTCACATTAGGTTCACCTGTTGGGTATTCACCAGACTACACTTTGTTGGGAGGCGAAGGGGATCTAGCTGATGGACAGAACATTGTAGGTGGTAAAATAGCAGAGAGTTTGTATGATGACCCAGAGGTAGAAGAATTTTGATAATTAAAAAAGGATAAATTGAGAACAAATAAAAAATTTCATGCTAGACAATTATCTGGGATGAATAACAAAAACAAGTATATACTGGCCGTTATTGCAAAAAGATCTTATTCTTTTAATGCTGACGGCAAGTGCTATTTAATAGAAGCTGAGAAAATAGTTGAGGATATAGAAGTTTATTCCGAATCAAATAATCTTATAGATAAAGACATGGATATTTATCTATATAAGCCTTACACTGATATTATAGTTAAAGGAAAGGCCAGAACTGCGTCCAAAACCCGACAATTTGTTTCACGGGTTGGCATTGGAAATCGAAGCGTAGAAATGTTAATTATTGGTAATCGGAAAGTATATTTAGACAGTAGCTCGCAGAAATTAAAATTTTCCGACCCCGAGTTTATTCACGAAGTTCCTTTGAGATACGACTATGCTTATGGGGGAGTAGATATAGTAGCAGAGAAAAAACTACAACAACCTCCTGATGAAATATTAAAAACATTACCTTCTGATGTAGACTGGCGAGAAGGCAATCCCTTTAGATACCCCAGAAATCCATGTGGAAAAGGTTACATCGTAGAATTTAATAAATCAATGATAGAACAACTTGAATTACCTAATATTGAGGATGTATCTAATAGATTAACTACTAATAATATTATTACAGGTAGTCTTGATAAATGGATAAATATGCCTCTACCTGTGTGTACAGACTGGGTTAGTCCGATTTGGTTTCCTAGGCTTACTTATTTCGGATTCATCCATAATCCAGTTGATTTAAGTATCACTCCTGAAGAAGTAAAAAAGGGATTAGCTGACAATAATATAATGGATAATCTACCTCCACAAAACAAATTTAACATAAGGAGTGCTAATGGAGCCTCTCTTGGTTTGCAAACCCCTCACTTAAGAGGTGACGAGATTATTACATTAGAGAATATTCACCCAACAAAGACTATTTTTAATATAGAATTACCTAACGATATTCCTGATATTTTTGTTGATGGAAGAAAAGGGAAATTAAAGCCTACAGTACCAATTATTCAAACACTTGTTATTAGGTCTGATGAGAAAAAAATAGACATAGTCTGGTCTGGAAATGCAGAGGCTATTCGTCCTTATATGGAAGAAGAGCTAAAAGAAATGCCATTTAAGGTCAAATGGAGATTAAATTGATACTTGCAGGCTATACTTACATGTGATATAGTTTAAATTATGAAAATTGTAACGTTTGTATTAGCAATATTAGCATTTTTGTTTGGAGTAGGATGCATTGTATTTGGGATAAAATTTTATTTTGATAACAAAAAATTTAGCGATAATGCTGTAAATGTTGAGGGAATAGTAACTAATATAAAGTATAAAATAGGGAAAAACAGTACAAAGATATTTGCACCAGAGGTAGAGTTTAAAGCAGTAGATGGGAATCAATATACATTTGTTGCTGAGACCTTTTCCGTTGAAAGTAAAAATATTTATAAGGTCGGGCAGAAAATAGAAGTTTTATATGAAGACAATAATCCTCAGAATGCAAAAATCAACAGCTTTAAAGAGCTATGGTTTTTAGCTATTTGGTTATTAGCTATAGGGTTAAGTTGTATTGTTTTCGGGAGTTATTTATTCTGGACAAATTTATCTAAGTAAAATCACAGCAAAGCATTTAAATCTATATAAATGACAATCACATCCGAAGACCTATATAAATCAATTCTCTACCGCGCTGCGGACATCTACGAAGTAGATTACGACGATGTAGAACGCGACATAGGCGAGAAGTTCGACCCTGTCATACGATTTATGTCGGGGGCTTTAGCTTCGGAGTTAGAGTTGGTATATCAGCATATAGACGATACAGAGAGTCGTCTTCAAAAACGCTTGGCAAAGGTATTATTACCGGAGTATTTTCACTTGCCGAGTCCGGCACATGCGCTGGCAAAGGCAGTTCCTGCATCGGAATCTATACACATCAAAGAAACCACTACCTTTGAGACAGTGGTAGAGGAAGGTGAAAAGGCATTGGCATTTACACCGGTTTTTCCGGGGCGGCTTTTATCGGCTACTATCGAAGTCATTGCCACCGAATCCACCATATTAGACCCCAAAAGCCGTCCGGTACTTCGTCGTCGAAAAAAAGCGGAAAAAGAAAGTGCCAGACGAATTATCGTAGGTGTAGCGGCAAAAGAGCCGATTACAGAGTGGAATGAGGCGAGTTTGTTCTTTGATTTAAGAGGTAGGAGCGATGATGTATCCGAGCGTACTTTATTTTTTTCGGCTATTCCGAATAGTCAGTGTCGTTTTGGCGGACACTTGCTGGACACCGAAAACGGGCTTTTGCAAAACGACTCCATTATAGAAGATTATCTAAATGGAAATGAGCGTTTGCAATCGACCATACGCGCACGATACGAACGGCAATTTATTACATTCGGAGATACCGATAATAACAAAGACGTGTCACCCGCCGAGCCGAGACTTGCAGAGGAAGTCTTACGCCGATGGTTCAGCACTTCCATAACCGATTCCGAAGAAATTGATAAGCAAATGGCTAAACTGAATAAAGATTTAGATAAGCCTTTGTATTGGTTGGAGATAGAGCTTGCGCGTCCATTGGAAATTGAGCAGTTGTCTTCTCGCTTGGTTGTTGATTTCAATGTTTTTCCCGTAGTCAATCGACGATTAAACGGACATCTGCGAGGCGAACACCACTATTTACAGAAAAGTGCCATTCGTTGGGTATCATTAGAGCCGGAAGATGATTTTATGTCTATAAGAAAGGTTTATGAAGAAAAGCCACCGGACTACACAACGTTTATATTCAAGCCATTTGCAGACTTCAAAGAAGAACGAAAACCAAGTTACACACTACGTCATGGCGGCGTAGGGCGTTGGGATAATTTCAATGCTTGGCAGCGTTTGGCGTATGTCATCCGCATATTACAAGACAATTATGAAGCCAATGACTTAGTACAAAAAGCAGCTTCCTCATTGTCTTTGGAAGATGTTCACAATTTATTGGGCAAAAAAATATCCCGTACAGCAAAAGAGCAAAAGCCGGTACAAGACATATATGTGCTCCTACATTCAGGCATCAAGACAAATGTCCGTGTACGAGTCGAATACTGGACATCACAAGGCGAGTCTGGCAATGAAGTTGCCGCCAAGACCGCGCTGATATGTACCTCTGTCGAAAAATCGTCATTGGACAAAGAAAGCATCGAATTGGTCACAGAAAGCATAGGCGGACGCGACCCGCTCAATGCCACCCAACAATTAAGTGCCATGAAAAGTGCCTTATTGAGTAGAGGCAGAATCGTAACGCGGGAAGATGTAAAGATTTTTTGTAAAGAATTTTTACAGGACAAACTGGAACAGGTTATTGTACAAGACGGCGTAGGCACTGACCCCCGATTTGATTTCGGAATGACCCGTTTGCTTGACATCATCTTGATACCGACTCCAAAATCAAAAAGACAAGACGACTGGGAAGGCTTATGTCATCAAGCCCAAATATTACTGGAGCAAAAATCGACTTCAAGCATCCCGATTCGGGTGCAAGTAGGTGAAAAAATGAAGACCGCTTGATGAAAAAAGACTTAGAGGACATACTTGATATTGCCGCGATTTTTGACATTCGTGCAGAAACATTGGCTGCCAATTTACTGACTCGTGCAAGCGGTCATGAGCATTTTGGTATCGACCAGATTATTGTTTCGCCCATAGGAAATGCACGTAGGCGAGTTGCTGAAGATGTCTCGGAAGTCAAACGAAAGTATTACGAAGGTCAGGATACCGCTTTGATGATAGAAATAAACCGAAAGGGTTTATTCGATACACTGCCTGACCGTCTTTTTATCAAATTGGATAAAGAATACGATACGCCCAAAAAGCGAACAAAAGCCATTGAACGGCAAATCAAAGATGCCCGAAAGTTCTTTTTGCCTTTTGAACAGGCAATGTATCATCCGCGTATTGAAACGGAGCGACTGGAGGAAAAATGGACAGAAGGATTTCCTGATTTTATCCACCGGATATGGGGCTTGAATGAATTTGGAAAGGCACTGGACGACAGACAAAAATTCCTGTTGTGCTATCTGATACCGGAGGCGTATCGGGTAGTCGGCAATTGGAAATTGACCAGCCTTTGCTTTAAAGCGGTTTTGAAGAAACCCGTCAAACTGACCTTTGCCAAACCCTTAACGCTGGAAAATCCAAATGGAGACATTCCTGCAAATGAATTGGTACTTGGAGAAAATGCAGTTATGGGTACTCATTTTCAGGACGATATACCTTCTTTGGAAGTAGAAGTAAGCGAGGTGACACTGGACGAACTACCTGATTATTTGGAAGGCGGAGATAGTTTGAAGGTTTTGGAAGATTTACTGTACAGCTATTTTTTGCCCTTAGATGTGACAGTAGTGACCAAAATTAAGGTAACAGAAGATGCTTGGGGATTTACTTTTGGTGAAACTTATTTGAATTATAATACTCAAATTTGAAGAATAGAAAAAATCATATCCTCATTTTGTAGGGACAGGGCATGCCTATCCCTACAAAATGAGGACGGAAAGAATTTTAAAAATACGTTTTTTATAAAATGCGAGAACTTGTAGTCATAATATGGGCGATACTCATTTTACTTTGCGGTATGTTATTGGCGTGGAGTTTAAAGAGAAACAAAAGGAAGGCAGGGAAGTATGTGATGTATCACAAATTGATTCTGATTGTAATTTCCTTTCTGACAAGTCTATTATTGTATTATTTCTTATATGAATCACCACATTTGGTGTGGAGTGTGCGGTTAATGGTCATTTGCTTGGGAGCTTTAAATGTTTGGGTAATTTTCAAACAAAAGTGGACAGTAAGAAACAAATTTAAATACGAAGAAGACAGTTTTATGCCGGAGTTCATGTTTATGTTGCTCTCTGGTTTGGTATGTGCCACTGCGCTTGTTGCTTCGCCGCAAGTATTTGAGATAGTACCTTATTCAAAAGATTTGAGCAGGACATTATGGGATTTACCCTTGATGTTCATACTGCCATTTTTGATATTAAAAATAACGGACTTTGCATCACAAATACCTTACCGGACAGTAGAGAATCCATGGTTATATCCCATAGAACCAACAAGTGCCGAAAACTGGCCCTGGCGGGATTTGATGCAAGTCAATTTTAAAGTCAGAAGAAGTTTGAAAGATGAATATAATATGTTTCGTTGGTCGGCGAGTCCGTGGATAGAAGCACCAAAAGAGATAGGATTGGGCAAAATATTCGCGCTGATGATGCAGGAACGCCGCAAAAATCCGCAACTGGATTCGATTCAGGATATGGGTATTGAATATGATGGCACTCCGCAGTTTTGGTGGATATTTTCCATTAAAAAAACGTGGTATCGACCTTCTACATGGTTCAGAAAACCTCGCTATCTCAATCCTGATTTGTCACTTATTCAAAATAAAGTAAGAGAACGCGATGTCATTATTGCCAAAAGAATACCGGGAGATGGTACAAAACCCGCTTTAACGGGGTACAGACATTATGATACCAACGATACAGAGAAAACAGTACTGATACAGCGATAATGTAGGCATCTGTATTCGTGATTCTTTTTAATTTTTCATAAAAAACTAATTATGAGTCCTTTAGAATTCAAGAAAGCATATTTAAATATTTCTGTTCCAATCATATGTGCGACAGATATTGTAGGCAAGAGAATCAATCCGCGAGTTGCTATTAAAGAATATCGCAATCGAAGTATTAATTTCAAAGCTTCCGCAAAAAACAAGCTAATTAGTTTTATGCGCCGGAATAATTACCTTAGGTCTGATAGAACCGCTGCGGCAAGAGCATTTAATGGGAAGGCGAGCCTTGCTGAATGTAAAAGAGCATTAAGAGCAATTTGGCATTCAGGACATGCGGGAATCAACTTACAAAATTATTGTAAGGCAAATTTGGGTATAGATTGTTCAGGTTTTGTAAACAATTATTTTTTACGTGAGTATGGTATGAGAAAAACCAGCATACCCGGCTATTATCAAAATGGAAGGGCGAATGTAAGAACAAATTTTAATGAATTTGAAGCCGAAGATGTTTTGATATGGTGTCATCCTAGTGGTCGTTTGAAAACAAAAGGGCATGGACGACATATAGCAATCATTGATAATGTTCATAAGCCGCATGCAGGTAATGAACTTCGGGCTTCAGTGGTAGAATCCACTGGAAGGTTAGGCTTGGTAGATTCCACTTACACTTTCACTTCTATCGAAGAAAGGCCTGGTGTTTATAGCATTCACCGACCTTTAAAACCATCACGACGAGCAAATTATGTTCGGGTAGTTCCTATAATATAGTTTTATCAAAGAATTAAATATATCACATTGATAAACGATAATTTATTCACTCATTCACAATTCATAATTCACTCATTGTACTTAATATGATATTTCCTAAAATTGAGTCATTTCCCACCTACTGGGAAAACGGGATGAAACTCTCGGCTTCGCATTTCCGGCACTTGGAGGATAGCATTGAGGATTCGGTAAGAGATGCAAGGGCGGCGAGTCTGATGACACTTTCCGGTTTTGGCTTAATTCCGCGTAGTCAGTTTAGTATTCAAAATGCACAGGGCGAAAGCCCCAATTCGGTTCGGGTCATCTTGAATGCTTGTCAGGCTTTAATGCCCGGCGGGTATCGGGTCGAGATTTTGCCCGAAAATATTCAGGCACTGAAAATTCCCTCACAAGCTCCTTACGTAGAGTTTGTACCAAGCCCTGATACAGACTATCATATATACCTGACTGTCAGCCAAAAAAAAAGAATCCCCGCAGGACATCCCGAATCAAGACCCATAAGATACCCGTATTTGGCACATGACTACAAGTTGGAATGTGTATCAACCAAATCAACTATACAAACACTGGCAGCCAACCGAATGAAAATTGCCCAATGGAAAAACGGAAAAATAGAAGAAGGATACATCCCGCCTTCAATGACAATAAACGGCTATGAGTTGCTGCACAAGTGGCATCAGTTTTTGATGAATCAACTGGAGAATATGGTTCGTATCTCTTTGCAAGTCATCAATGAGCATCGAAACAAAGACAGAGCGCGTGCCGCTTTTTGTACACCGATAGTCAATTACATCAGAAGTACACAAAGCTATTATAAATGGCAGTTGCCCAATCAATCTCCGACAACCTTGGCTGTTTATTTCGGCAATTTAGCCGGGCTTGTAGAAGGTCTGATAGAAACAATGGATAGAGACTTTGTAAGAAATCAATTAAAAAATGGGCAAATCAATGGGCTGTTTCAAAACATTCAGGCATTACTAAAAATAGAGGTTTTGCCACTGGAAGAAATGGCTGTTATCATAGGAAGAATCAAAATATTTTGCGATTCACTTTTTCAAACTTTATTAGGGCTTGGAACAAATAGAGGACCCGACCTCAAAACAGGGGAACGCAATATATCAAGCGGTTGATAAAGATGATGAAATTTTAAATTAAAAACATTTGCATGAATTTTAAAAATATTTAAAATATACAATGTCTAACAGAATCAAGTGCGAAAACCCCTCATGTGGAACGGTGATTGACGTACCTATTGGAGTCTTGCAGGTGGTTTGTCCGCAGTGCAATACTTGGCATTTCCCTGATAGTGCTAATGCTAATGACTACAGTAACGAACCTGTTAGCGCACCGGAAATACCACCTTTGAGTAATAGTGTGCAGGAGTACGGCGAACCGATAATTCCAATACCAAGTCTAAGCGATTTGGAAGAACCAGAACCTAAGCGCGGTGCCAGCAGACAGGTCGGAACAATCGGTTATCTAATGGCACCCGATGGCTTAAAATTGCATCTAAGACAGGGGAAAAATGTGTTAGGCAGGAAAAATTCTGACTTAATCATCAATGATAGGACCGTCAGTCGAAGGCATTGTGTAATAGAAGTCAATATGAGGCAAGGACAGGGCGGTTGGGATTTCACGATTTATGACATAGGGCATTTGGAAGGTACATCGAGCACCAATGGCGTTTTTATCAGTGGCAGAAGTCTCCGTTTACAGGATTACGAAAGAATATCAATTGTACACGACAGCAATATTCAGTTAGGAAATGTAACACTGACACTCAAATGCAATTAGTAGTAAGTATTGAATAATCGTCATTTTTGAGCAGGGTATTTTTTTGTCAGACGAAGCTCATTTTGAGGATTATAGCCGAGCTACATGACGAAAAATAGATGAAGTATGACCCAAAAAGACACGCTCAAAAATAACGATTATTTGATACTTACTACTCAACAAACCACAATATGAGAATAACGTTATTTCCTACTCATTGCTTCAGTGAATCCGGACAAAGACCGAATAACGAAGATAGTATTTTTCCTCTTCAGGAAGATGCACCGCAAGATAGTGAAACGAAGTTATTTATCGTTTGCGACGGAGTTGGTGGGGCAGAAAAAGGAGAAGAAGCCAGTAGGATTGTATGCGAGACTTTTGCAGAGTATCTACGAAATAAAAAAACAGTTAGTAAGCAAGATTTATCGGAAGCACTGCGAGAAGCCGAAGGTGCTATTGACGATTATACCGAAGCATATCCAAATGCTAAAGGGATGGCTACGACAATAGCATTATTAGCTGTACATCAGGAAGGATCTGCAATCGCACATGTAGGAGATAGCAGAGTATATCAAATAAGGAATGGAAAAATTATTTTCAAAACGATTGACCATTCCTTCGTCAATGAACTTGTAGCACAACAACTTATAACAGAGGAAGAAGCACTTAATCATCCCAAGAAAAATATAGTTACGAGAGCGATTGTCGGCAGAGATACACCGCAGAAAATTGATGTTGTAACACTTTATGCCCAATCTGACGATTACTTTTTCCTGTGTTCGGATGGCATATTAGAGGCAATAAACGACCAAAAGCTTGTCGAAATTTTAAGAGAGAAAACAGTTTCGGATTCGGAGAAAATGGAAACAATCAAATCAATTTGCCGACAACATTCAAGAGATAATTTTTCGGCTCATTTGATACGAATATCGCGTGTAGAGAAAGTTAGTACAGCGGAGCAGCAATTGAAAAAACAGGTACATAAAAAAAATGACAGCCCATCTAACAATATGATTTTATACGGACTTATTGTATTGATAATAGTAGTCTCTATTATCAATTTATACATGATTGTCAGTAGAAACTAAACCAATGAATATCAATGTTTTTTAGCACGAAAATCAAACAAAAAAGGATAAATGTCTGCAAAATTAACATATAAGGACTTCGAGAGTAAGTATAGAGATAAATCCTATATCGGTTCGGGAGGATTTGCTAAGGTATTCAAGGTTTTTGACCATGCCAAAAACCACTATGTAGCCTTGAAAGTCGCGGATGTAAAACCCGAATGGAATAAATTTACACTAAGGAAAGAGGTAGAACTCGTCAACAGTCTGCCCGAACATCGCAATATTGCCCGTTATGACGCTTGCTACCGCTTTGACAGAGGACTGGACGGAGAAATAGATTATGCCATTTTACGGTTTTATGAATATGGTAATTTAGAGCAATTTCTGACCAAAGAAAAACAACAACTCACAAAGGAGGATAAACGACTTATCATACGTGGTATTCTCAATGGCATTGCATTTTTACATGAAAAAAACGTCATCCACCGCGACCTGAAATCACAAAACATCCTCATGCACCGCGAGGATGGTGTATGGACACCTAAAATTACCGATTTCGGACTTAGCCGACAGACAAGCGGAAATTCCGACATTACTAATTCAGCCATCGGCCTATCGTATGCCTATGCTGCCCCTGAACAAATAAAAAACCATAAAATATATAAAAATGTTGACTTATGGGCAGTCGGCGTACTGATATATCGAATCATTGTAGATGAATTGCCTTTCAAAGGCAGAGACGGTGGCGACGAAAAGAGTACACAATCACAATTGGTACTCAGTAGAAAAATCGTCCATCTGGAATTACCCGAAAAATTATCTGCCCTTGAAGAGCCTTATCAGTCTATGGTAAAAAAATGCCTCGTTCTATCTCCGGTTGAGCGTGTGCAGTCTGCCTACGACCTTATCAAGATATTGGAAGGCGGAGAGATAGAAGCACCCACTCAAATGTCTGCCCCGAGTGCAGTGGAAGATACATCCGACCAGACACAGGTATTTACTCCACCACCTTTAGCTTCCGAAACTCCGGTAGCAGTGCCACAGCCGTCGCCACAGCCCATTGATGAACATACACAAATAATACCACCTCAAACACCGAAGCCTAAAGCAACACCGCCAAGTACCACTTCGACCTTTCCCGATAAAAAAAGCAGTGCTGCGCCAAAGAGTAGTTCGCCACCGCCACCCTCTTACCCCTCCATTACTCAAACACCCCAATATGAATCTATTCCACCCAACCCCACTCAAATTATTTCAGCCCAAAAACAAACGGAAGAAGTCATTACGAATACTTATGAACCCAAAACCGGAGACCCAAAAAAATCCGGTAAATGGTTATTGATTTTTCTACCGATTTTTTTGTTGGGATTGATAGGTGGGGCAGGTTATTATTTTCAGGAGGAGATTCAAAGTTATTTCAAACCAAAGACCTCTACTGAAATCTCTCCAACTCCCCAAAAAACAAAAAATATTAAGGAGAAAATGCTGAACCCAACATTCAATGATTTAAACAGAGATAATGAAAAAGCGAGAAGAGAAAACACTTTAAAAGAAATGAGAAGTACAATCCTCACTCAAATCAATGAGTATAAAAATAAATATCGTCCTCTGTACATCATGGCAAAAAATAAGGCTTATAACAATGAGATGACAGAAGCCTTTGATTACTTAGAGAAATCAGCCAATGTTGCCATTGCCAATCAAAGCCATAAAAAATTACTGACCGAAATGGAAAAAGATGAATATAGAAGATTAAAAAGTATGGTCGAAAATTCTCCCGAAAATTGGAAGAAGATTGTCAATAAACTAAGTAGTAAAAAGTAGTAATATTTATTTCTTGTAAATTATTTTTTTATATAAAATCTAATTTAAAACTCAAAAACTAATCTATGGAAAGCCAAACATATATCTTTAAGTTCCTTTGTGCTATTTGTTTTTCCTTTATAATCATCCTAAATACAGGGTGTAAAAAAGAAATGAAAAACGTTGATTTTCTGATGAATAGCCAAAACATTACTGCCAGTGATACAGAACCCGATGTCACCGATAGCCTAAAAATCCTATCCGTGTATGTAGGTGATTCTATCTATATAAAAGATAAATCAAGCCCTACGAAAAATGTATCAAAAAGAGGATGGGATACTAACGGTGACGGTCTTATTAATAGAACCGATGAAGAATTTTTCCCAATCGCATTCTCCAATTCCGGCACTACCAAAATCACCTTATTCATCAACGAAGAAGCACCCGTAACTAAGTGGATTAATGTTAAAGATGATGATTCCTATGCGCCGCGTATTACCTTTCAGAGTCATATTGATGGAGATGTTTCTAAAAAAAGAAACATACAAATACAAGCCTCTCTTAAAAAGGTATATGATAAGGATAACATTATTTTTACAGTCAATGATGTCAAACAAAAATTTGAATTTGACACACAAACAGAGCTACTTACTGCAAATGTCAGGCTTTCTAATAACGAAAATATTATATCTATAGAAGCCGAAAATGATGATGACATCACAAACAAAAATATTACTGTCACCTATACACCCGCCTCCACACCCGCACCCGTAGGCCCTTCACCAAAACCCCGTCCGGCAATTTATCCCAAATTTGACGCACCGACCAGAGTATATGCAGGCACCGAAGTATCATTCAAAAACACAACGCCCGGAGCTATAAGTTGTTCTTGGTACTTTGGCGATGGTACTACATCAACAGAACTAAATCCAAGACATACTTATCAGTTTGACGGTACGTATGAGGTAGCCCTCACAACCAATAACAGTAATGCAAAAACAACACAGAAAATAATTGTTATTGGAACTACAAAAGTCACCCAAAAACCAATAATAGGGAAGCCAATTAAGACGAAACCAGCTGTGAAGAAACCTGATAATTCAGAGCCACAAGGTCTCGCAAGTAGTGCAGGTGTACCTACGTCTGCACGTCAGGCATCATGCTCCACGCCTTCAGCAGAAAGTTACAGCTTTACCATTACACCAAAACAAGCGGTGGAACTCATAGAATTTACCGTATTCAGCGACAGGTGTGGCGGCTTGAAAGTAAGTATAGGAGGCGCAACAACTACCTCCGGGCTAAATCCCGGACAGAATCAAATCCCTCTAAGCGATTTAAATAAAGTACTCAAAAAAGGACAATCATATACCGTCACTTGTACGACCATATCAGGGTATGCTTGCAGTGACACCCAAAAACCAAAACTGGAAAACGGAAAAGCCTGCAACGGCAGCTCCAAATCCAGCCCCCATTTAACTATCAACGATAACAATCAATCCATTATTTATAATCTTCAATACCTTTATTAATATGAAAACACTAATTAATTTTTTATTTATCGTCGCTCTTTGGATTTGGGCTAGTGTGGTGGCGATGGGGCAATGCCAATTCATTATAGTAGCATCGGAAAATGCTGTATGTGAAGGTGATTCAGTTACATTGACAGTTATTCCTAACGCTACAACTACTTGTAACGCTGACTATGAATTTTCATGGTCTGATGGTATAATGTTCACAGATTCAGTTATAACAATAGCACCTATTCCGCCACAAAGTGAATATTCGGTTACTGTTAACGGTCCCGGAAATATCATACCTGCAGTACCCATAGTGATATCAGTTACACCACTTGAAGATATTAGTATAGACATTAATCCAGATGGACCATTTTGTAGTGACGATGATATAGCTTTTTTATCTGCAACACCTTCAGAAGGAGTTTTTACAGGAGATGGAGTTCAAAATGGCAATCAGTTTAACCCTGTGACTGCTAATATTGGCTCTAATACGATTCAATATACAGTTACTTATGGTCAATGTGAAGATAAGGTAGGAACTACATCTGTAATTGTTAATGAGCGAGATGAGATAACCAATTTTGAGTCACCAGGGACTTTATGTGTAAATGGAGATAATGAAACTTTCGATGCAATGCCACCGGGTGGAATTTATGAAGGAAATGGAATGTTCGGCAGTACATTTTTCCCTGATGAAGCAGGCGTTGGAATGCACCTAATAACTTATACATACGATCCAAATGGTCTTTGCCCTGGAACCAAAACAATAGAGATAAATGTAATCTCATCTCCAATGCCTGAAATAGAGACTTGCCAACAGGATTATTGTACTTTGGATGAAGCATGTACGTTGGAGGTATCTCAAAGTGGTGGTACTTTTTCGATTACTCCCTTTGTACAAGGTGCCATTATTAGCAATCAATTTATTCCGGGAGCAATAGTAAATGAAGGATCATATACAATTACATATTCTATTGGTAATGGTACTTGTACAGGAAGTGCATCAATTGATGTCAACGTTTTTCTGAGCCCGGATGCTATGGATGTCAGCATTGATGACCCCGGTAATTTATGTGAGAACGGAGGATTTATTACCTTAGGTGGTAATCCTTCAGGTGGTACTTTTGAAAGTGATGAGATAAGTATTGGCTCTGATGGAGGACTTGATCTAGATGACGTAGATCCGGGAACATATATTGTATCTTACACCTACGAGAATGAAAATGATTGTGAGAGACAAGTACAGAGAGTTATCGTAATTAATGCTGCACCAACTGTGGAAATAGAAGAACCTGACCCAATATGTGTGGGAGGTTCTCTTAGTCTTAGCACAAGTTCAGATAATTATTCACAGTGGGAGTGGACAGGTCCAAATAATTTTTCTTCAACTGCCCAAAATCCTACTGTTCCCAATGCAGTTAGCGGCACTTACACAGTTACAGTCACAGGTGCTAATGGGTGTAAAAATACAGCACAAAGAAATATTACGATATATAACCAACCGACTGTTACTATTACAGGTCCTACAACAGCTTGTTCGGAGGATACTATAACGCTCGTTGCCAGTGTCAACCCGCTCTACCCGTTAGTAACTATTGAATATAACTGGGAAAGAGATGAAAATGGGAATGATGTATGGGAAGAAGAATCGAATGATAGCCAGATATTAGTTCCTGTATCAAGTGATATAGCATATAGAGTTTCAATCAAATTACGTGATAGTGATGGTAATGAGATAGGAAGTTGCGCTCGTGATACATCTGAAAGAGCTATATCGGTGGAACTAAGTCCAAGCCCCACTATTTCTTTCTTAGGAGATACTGTCGCTTGTTCTGGCGGTACTACACTTTTTTATAATAGTACTCGTCGTTCTGGCAGTTTCCATGATTGGAGAATTGCCGGATCCCCAGCAATAGACACTATTTTGGGAGATAATTATATGATAGTTCAATGGCCCGAAGCTCCTGCCGGATTTTATGATATTGAGGTACTAGAAAGAATTGGAAGTATATCTTCGGATTGCAAAGATTCTACAAAAATAGAAGTCACATTATCAGGTACAGCAGCACCTCCATTGGCTGACATACTCTTTTCGCCACTCAACAACACACTATTCTACAATGACTCGACAGATATCAATTGCTACCAATGGGGATATTTGAATCCGACTACTGGTGAAGCAGTTGAAATTCAGGGAGAAATATACCAATCATATGTTGTAGGAGACACCTATGATGAGAATATTGTTTATTGGTGCCGTGCTAAATTTGATTGTAATGATGATTGTTCTACGACTGCAATACTCGCACGTATAGCACAAAATGATAGCACTCCACCCGAAGAAGAACCCCTTGAACAATTCGTCCTCTATCCTAACCCAAATGACGGCAGTTTCCGCTTAGAGGCAAATCGCTTACTCGAAAACTCGCCTTACGAAATAAGAGTTACCAATGTACTCGGTCAGGTCGTCAGGCAGGAGACTGTCACTACCGCAGGAGACGAATTGGACGTGCAAATTGACATCAACGATTCGGCGGGAGTCTATTACATGAGTTTGTATCGTAAAGGCAAGTTGAAAAAAGTCATTCCATTTGTCGTCTTACAACCTTAATCTCTATTTTTAAATTATAAAATAAAAACATCATGACACGCACTATAATACGCAATTTTATCGTGATACTTATCCTGTTGGGTACTACATTGGCAGCAACAGGTCAAAATATACGCCTTGGAAAATCACCCGATTTACAATTAGCCACTTCTATCTCAGAGGAAGAATTGAGCCAAATCATCACGACTCTTGAAGCCACACTCAATGAGTATGCACAAGCAGCTACATTATATGATAGTGACAAAAAACGAGTCACAGAAGGAACCATAGACAGATTTCATGAGTTATTTTCGCCCACGGCAGAGGTTATGAAAGATTACGCAGAGTATATACCGCGTGAGTTGATTCCTTATAAGGACTATTCTCTGGAAGTGTATAATATGTTCAAGACCAAAGGAATAGAAGTTCAAATAGTCCGTGCCGAATTAATAGATATTCAGGCTGATCTATCGGGCTTTTATACACCTACGGTTATTGTGACTAAAAAAATATTCAACACGCTAAGTGCCAATGGTACAACAAACGTCGTTGCTACGGGAAAAAGCGTCACTCAAAAAATGATTTTTGATATTTACAAAGACGATTTAGATCAAGCCAAAATAGGAAAAATCGACTTCGACAAAAAAATTGAACCACCTGACGACTACACCCGAATATTCAGCATTCCTCTTAGTTTTGGTACTTCTAATTATAACGAGACCCTGACCGATTATTGGAATCTTAACCAAAGTCAAGCCGATATTAATGTTTCCGGTGGGCTAAGTTTTTCACTTGGCTTTGAACTACTGACAGACAGACTAATTACAAGAAAGGAAGCACCAGACAGAAAACTTGCTTTTACCATTGGAGCACAATATGCCTCGTATAGTATAAAAACTCAATTGGATAGCTTTGTACTCAAAAATGAAGGTATTACATTATTCGCAATAGACTCTGTAAATAATGATCCACAACAGTATGAACGAAAGTTGCATGAGGCACAGATAACAGAAAAATTAAATTTTGGCACTATTCAACTGCCAGTAGGTGTAGCACTTAGGTTAGTTGACAAACAAAAATTGAGTATCTATACACATTTACGTTTTATACCTTCATATACGTTTATTGGCAGAGGTAATGTAGAAGGAAGTGGTAGATACGACGGCTTTCCAGTATTCCCGAATTATGAGGATGATGTAGAAGTAAGGCTTTGTGACGGTCTTACTGTCAATCCTGATTTGCTAAAGGACAGAACAGGATTTGGACTGTACGACGTAGCAGGTGAGACAATCACACCACTCTCTGAACTTTACGTCTGTGGCAATCAGAATATAGATGAACCTGCCGAACCCGAACTCAACCGCCTCACATACAATCTCCAAGTTTCCCCGACAGCCTATATCAAGTTTAGTGACAATAATCCGGCATGGGGCTTAATGGTTGGATTAGATATTTCTTACCGTTTCGGCTCATTGCTGACACACAATCCTGTTGATAGTAGACTAGATGAACCACTTAATTTTAATACAGATTTTGAGGGTAGTTTTTTAAATTACTACACGGATGAAGTCTCCGCCTTAAACTTCGGACTCCGCATCGGACTTTTCCAAAAACTGACCAATGAACCTTAAAAACATCATCATTCAAATCAAAAACTTTTAACTATTCAAAATACTCATAATGAAAAGATATATTCTGTTAATTATTTTAATTGCGCTTACAAGTGGTATCGAAGTATCGGCACAGAGGAAAGTACTTGGATTGCCGCAGGCTTATGAACGACCAAGGGACTCTGACAAGCCATTGACAACAGATAATAAAAGTCGTGACAAGGCATGGATAGTCATATCGGATAGGGATAATAATCCAGTCTATGAAAAAGCGAGTGAAAGTAGTCGGGAAACTAGAAAAATTCAGTTTAGAGATTACTTTTATATTATAGAAGAAAAAGATAAATGGATTAGAATTGCAGAAGCTAGCGGAGTTAAAAAACTCAAATCTAAAGATATTCGTCCCTTAGGATGGATTAAAAAAGAAAAAATGCTCTTATGGAATTCAGGATTAATAGACGAAAGAACCAATATCAATAAGAAAGCATTTTTGCTCAATAGAGCTGATGATGTAAATAACGTTATCAATAGAAAAATAGCTGGTGAAGAGTTGATAGTAAAATTTTTTAGACATCCGACAAAAGGCATCGAAGAGAATGAAAAGCGTATTTATGATCAGTACTTTGTCGTAAAAAAGGAAAAAGGTATGTCTCTACTCAGCGAAGAAGCTATATTGACTACTTACAACACAAAAACCAAACTTCTAGGTTGGGTCAGTCAAAAAAGAATAGAGGAATGGAATACCCGGATAAGTCTAGAACCTAATTTTGACGAGGCGGCATTCAAAGAGCGTAAAAACAATTCTAAGTATCATTTTAAAGCTTTTGGGAAAGAAATCAACATTAGAGATTTCATTCAAGACGGCAGAGAAAATAATGTGTTTTGGAACAACGACCCTGTCAAGTTTAATGTATCTGATATGGCTAAAAATAACCCAAGACGATTCAAAGGAGGCGTTGTACGTTTTCCGATGTTCCATAAAAGGAAAATAGATAATATAGGTTTTTTTAGAAGTGGTGTGATAGGTTCTATTAAGGTTTCACAGGATAGCCGAGGAGTAACATTTGAATCAGAAATACCGGAAGTGGCTTGGTCGAATATCCGACAGAAAATATCTGAAATGGATGTCCGATTGAATAATGTAAACATATTCTTCGTTATAGAAAGTACGGATAAAACCTATGCTTTTCAGCAAGGTATTGCTCAAGCTATCAAGTCTCTGAGAAACAACGATTTCATCAACAAAACGGTAAATGTTAAATACGGTGCATTGCTTTATAAGGATGTTCCCGAAGGGCAAAATATCATCAAATATGAAAAATTATCTGATGATTTAGATAGAGTAACTGATTTTATTACTCAAGCCAATTTTGGAAATATTACTGATCAAGACGAATACACAGCATTTTATTATGGCTTAAAACAAAGTTTGAAAGTAGCAGACTTTGAGGATAATGCTACCAATATTATAATTCTTATGGGAAGTAATGGAGATTATAGTATTAGCGAAGCCAGAAAAAGAGATGCACAAACTAAAGGACACGAGTCACTTATTACAGACAAAATTCTCATATTTAAAAATCTTGCAGATAAAGAAATACATACTCATAGTGTTCAACTTTATAATGATGGTAATCGTTCTACTGGCACAGCTTATGCTTTTCAAGGTTATAAGTTTATATTAGAAACAGCAAAGTTTACTTACAACAAAAATATGAACTCCCAAAAATTCAGAGAAGTCAGTGAAAATGCGAAAAGAAACAATAATCTTTCATATAAATCTCCTCTAATGGATAATCCCATAGGAAAAACAGATATAAAATTACAGGGTAACAAACCGGGTATCATTATACGACCATTGAATGGACAGTCCTTAGGTGCTTCACAAATCAACGCAGGATTAAACGATATTATCAACGAATCATTAAAATATGAAAGGGTCGTCAAGCAAGCATTTGAAAATTTACTTGCAGGTAAGGAGTTGACTTCTCCTAAGATGTATAAAGATGGTTCGATACTAGGTATGGATTATGAATCTGCTATTATAGAAAGACTAAATAAGGTAATGCAAGATGTAGGCGATTATACAGCAGAAACCACGCAACAGAAATTGATGCTATATACAGAAGTATTCCTTCCTCTACAGATTGAGGGTGCTAAATATCCACTTTCATCCTACGTATTATTTATGCCTGAAACTGATTTAGTACACTATCAAAGTCTGATTGCTAGAAATATCACTACCGTCGCAACAAAGTCGTATCCTGAAAAAAGAAAGGGATTGTATGAAATTTATATTAGCTTGATAGAGCAGTTTGCCGGACAAGATTATCTTAGAGACAAAAAGGCAGAAGACATGACTCGCCTACAAGTTATGGAAATTATGCAAGGTATTGAAAGAGAAGGCTTAGAGTTAGATGTCGATCTCAATGTCAGAATTGGAGGTATTAGAAGTGAGCGAGAAGTTTCCGATGCCGATGTAGATAAATTGATTCAGAGATTTAATGATATAAGCACAGAATTAGAACGTATCCTAAAACTTGGTGAACGCTACGACTTCTGTTATAAATCAGATAGTGCAAACCGCTACTATTGGCTAAAATTAGACCAAGTATTCTAAACACCCGAACCATGCAACAACAAGTATTCAACATTCAAAACCTCACCTGCGAGTATATACCCGATACGCCTGTACTTCGCATAAGTGAGTTGGAGATACCGAGAGGTAAACTCATCTTTGTTATCGGCAGGTCGGGTATCGGCAAAAGTACGTTCATTGAGACTTTGGGCTTGATGAATCGTACTATTGCCCTCAAAGATGACGTTGCCATTCGTTTCATGCCGGAAGCGGGAAGTGAAGAAATTCGACTACAAACAGGTTGGTCATTGCCCAATCAACAGTTATCTAATCTGCGGATGAAATACTTTAGCTTCATCTTTCAGAACACCAACCTTATGCCCAATTTCACTGCCGGAGAAAACATGATGATGAGTTTGCTCATACAAGGTATTCCGGCTAAACAAGCAAAAAAGGCGGTATTGCGTGTCATGGCACGGCTATCGCTCGAACCTGCGGTGTTTGATAAAAAAATTACCGCTTTATCCGGCGGGCAGCGACAAAGACTTGCCTTTGTGAGAGCTGTAACTACTGATTTTACAGTGCTTTTCGGTGATGAACCAACAGGCAACTTGGATGAGAATACCGCACACGAACTCATGGCAATATTGAAAGATTTGATACGAGAAGAAGGTAAAACCTGTATCATCGTTTCGCACGACCTCAAACTTGCCGAACGTTTTGCAGACATCGTGATACCAATTACCATTCAGACAAATGATGATGGTACATCTGTCGGTGAAATAAAATCTTCCAATATTCTCCGAAATACAGCCGACACTTGGGCAAACACACAAGGCGATAAAATTGAACACCCCTTGAATTATTTCAAACAGTTTTTAAACGACGAAGCAGCACAATGATGACAACCTTATTAAGATTACTTGGTATTCGGTCTGATTTTGAAAGGCTGTTTTACGTCAATGAATACAAAACACTGTCCGGTCAAAAGCGGCGTACCATACTCGCTTTGATACTGATACTGTTTCTCACCCTTTTGGCTTTGGGTTACGCTATTGGTAGCATCCAAAATCTGGAACGCAAGATGAGCAACCCTTTTACCAATTGGGTTGATTTGAGCATCAGTGAGGCGTATATCTCTCAAAAAGCAAAGGCAATTGAGGAACATTACGCAAAAGACGAAGTAAAAACCGCTATCCAACTCGATGAGGTCAGAGGTTGGGTGATGTTGAATGTTAATATGTATCACCAAACATTCAATCCCATTTCTCACCCTATTGACACCTTATCCTATGCACCGTGGGGGCGCAGTTTGGATATCGACGACCCTTTGATGTACACCGTACTATCTGCCGATAACATACTTTGGGTAGATCCCAAAATCAATATTGAGGAAGAAGAAGGTCTCGAAAATTGCGAAATCATCGTCACTGACGAAATGCTCAACCGACTCGGCTACCCTAACGATGACCCCGACATTGGGTACGTCTTTGTGCGAGAGGAAGCTAATGTTATTCCCATCCGCATAGTCGGTGTAGTGCGGGAATTACCTAAGTTTTGCGATTTTGTATGTTCTTCCACTTTTTATAATATTAAAACAGGAAAAATAGACAGAAAGGGAAGTTGTGTGCGACACATTCAGAAAAACGAAATCAATAACAGTACGGTTTTTAGTTTCATTATCCCTGAAAATACTGATGCACAAAACATTAAAACCTTAGCGAAAAAATTCTTTCAAGGCACCGAACCGCCAAGTGTACAAATCAATGATAGCGAAGCAATCACTGTAGCTGATAACATCTGGCAAGTCTGTGAATTTTCCTTTATGCCTGTTGATGTGCCTACGCCGGATTCTATGCAACAGTTTCTTGATTGGGCAAGATCTGGAGGTCAGCCTATCGGCGACATACTCCGATTAGCATGTGAAACCGACGACTGTAATAGTCTGGATCCGGGCAGCTACCACTACCTCGCATTTAATTTTGAGAGACTGGACGACATCAGAAAATTCAAAGATGACATCAAAGAAAATCACAATATAGACATTGATATGAGCCAAGTCGAAGCAAAAGAAAACTTTGCCTTAGTGAGTCGGTTGACTTTTGTGATTTCATTGGTTTTGTTGGCTTTTGGGGTATTGAGTATTATTCTATTTGTTAATAATTTATTGAAAACGCACCTGTTCAAAGTCCGGTCGAATCTCGGTACATTCAAAGCTTTTGGTTTGAGTAATCGCTTTCTTAACACCATTTACCTTAAAATCATTTTTTCATTCTTACTCGTATCTATATTTGTTGCTTTTTTGGCATCTATTATCGTAGACAGGGTTGAATGGCTGTTTATAGGAGACGAAAGCCGCTTTAATATTTTTAGTTGGTGGATATTAGCGGCACTTGTGGGTTTGGTCGTTATCAGTCTTTTTATTTCCTCTAAAACTATTAAAAAAATACTTGGTGATACGCCGGGGAATTTAATTTATGAAAGGTGAAATGTGCTTTGTTAAACGATAGGTAGTTAAACTCAAGGTTGTATCTTCTGAAACTCTCGCACCATGAAACAACTAAAACAATGTATTGACCAAATTCGCACTTTAACCTGTAAAAGTAAAATAAAATTGGCAGTTACAGAAATGCAGAGGCTGCTCAAAGATAGTTCTACTATCAATGAGGTTATCCTACAACAAGCTCACTATAATGCTGTAACAAAGTCTATTCGTACAAGAACAATTAGTCGTGAAGTTGCCAGTATTGAATTGCAACAGATTAAAGCTGCTTTATTGGATATGTTGACCGAATTAGAGGAGGACAACTCTAATACTACCCTTCTTAGAGGAAAAGCAAAAAGTACAGATGTTTCATTAACTTATAAAGAGCTTGCTTCCGTTATTATAATGGTGTTTGCAGTTGTGATGGCTATTAAAAGAGTCATTCCATTCGACACTATGGCAGCTAAATCAAAAAAAGAAGTATCGGGTCTATCACTTAGTGGTAAAGGATATTCTGAAGTAGAAGAAGGACAGAATAATTCTCCAATAGATACTATAGACAAAAAGTATAATTCGACTAATGATATATATAAATTGGACAAACACATAGAAGTTTTTGATTTTTCATCACGGATAGAGTTCTTAGAGAAGAGTAAACAAGATAAAATACTGCAAAACACCCAGCTTAAAATTCTCAATTTAAATAACTGTAGAATTGAGAGGCTTCCCTCTGAAATCAAGCAACTTAATTTATTGGAAACGTTAGATTTGGGACAAAATGAATTACTATCTCTTCCTCCGGAGATTGGTCAATTAGATTCATTACAGACGTTAGATTTGAATTATAATAAAAAACTGTCGTCTCTTCCTCCTGAAATTGGTCAATTAAAATCTCTACAAACCTTTATTGTGAGTGACAGTGATTTGCAAGAGCTTCCTGCTGAAATCGGGCAGTTAACATCTCTACTGACTTTGGATTTAAGTCGTAATAATCTGTTATCACTTCCAGTTGAGATTGGGCAGTTACAGACTTTAGAAGTCTTGAATGTGAATGGAAATGAAAATTTAGGGTCACTTCCTTCCGAGATTGGCGAATTAAAATCCTTGAAAGTATTAGAGCTGTATAATACTAATTTGTTTCTATTACCTCCTGAAATTGGAAAATTAGCATCCTTAGAAACTTTATATATACGTGATAATAATTTATCAAAATTACCTGTGGAGATAGGTCAATTACGTAGCTTACGAAGTTTAAATTTACGTAACAACCAATTATCAGAGCTACCAAAAGAAATCAGGCAATTGGAGCAACTTCGCGAGTTAGATTTGAGTGGCGTCAACATGATAGATTTACCTAACGAACTTAAAAAGCTACAAACAAAGATACTCGAAGTATTGGATTTGAGTTCCAATAATTTATCAGAATTACCCTCGGGAATTGGCGAGTTGCGAAACTTGAAAAGTTTAGACCTAAATTACAACAATCTATCTGTATTACCAAATGAAATCAGTCAGTTACAGAATTTAGAAGTATTGTATTTGAAAAAGAATAATTTCTCACAGAATTACTGATTGTAACGTTTTGCGGTGAATGAAAAAAAGTCTAAAAAAGTCATTGAAAATGCTTATCTTTTAAGTGCAAATCAAAAAATGTACAAATTCAATGGCACTTAAAGTTACTCAAAATCGAACAATAGTTCTAAATTTTACCGAAAAGATGTATTCCTCATTTATGGAGGACAACGAAATAGCACATGGAATGATAAAGGAGCATTATGCTAAATACCCAGAGCTATTTCCAAAAGAAATGGAAGATGGATATATGCTAAACGGCAGGACAAGAGTCTCTAAAAAGTTAGGACTCAAAATGCGAAAGATTAAAGTATTTAATATCAGCTACCGTATTCGCCCAAGTTTTGTTTTACCCTACTTCAGGGCAAAAACTTCGGAAGTCTC
>ENA-ORXM01001258-ORXM01001258.1-marine-metagenome-genome-assembly--contig:-NODE-1258-length-36516-cov-18.880732_pt1 | contig 36516 bp, 34 predicted proteins | sample MGYA00237867_ERZ511480 | MGnify/ENA primary metagenome ERZ511480 (study PRJEB26309, sample SAMN06266103) | marine metagenome | isolation source: Algal blade | place: United Kingdom:Sidmouth, United... | reverse complement strand
TATCGGGGCCAAGCGGCTCACTCGGCATCACCCTTTAGCGCCGACGTGTCCGCACCGTATCCAGGGAGATCAAAAGAAATATAGGCAGGCTCTTCTGCAAAGCGAATGGGGTTATTGATGTGGGCCTTATTTTCATATTTTGTAACCGGAGCGCCCTCTTCCGTCAGCGCTGTATGGAGCGTTCTGATTGTGGACCAACAGCAATCAACTTCGGCCAGCAGCCCTTCCCATTGAGATTGGGTTTTCGACGCGAATTTTTCAGAGAGAAATGCCTTGACCGCGTCTTGCTGCCCCACAGGTTTTTTCATCTTATCTATTAGCTCCGGCGCATTTAGAGCGGTTAGTAAATTGGCTACAAATTTCGGCTCTGACCCACCCAGTACGATATGCCCGCCATCTTTGGTCTCGTAAATATTGACGAAGGCATTCCCACCAAAACTGCGCATCTCCTCGCGGATAGGCTGACGGTTTTCGGCAAAGATTGAGCCTGTCACATTTGGCACCCAAGACAGAAGGCTGTCATACATTGATATATCCAAATAATCGCCCTTCCCCGTTTGTTGCCGACGATAGAGCGCCATCAGAATTCCCGACAAAGCCTGTAGCGACGCCGTCATATCTGCGCTCGGCATGGGTGTAAGTGCTGGGTCGCCGTCCATGGACCGCGTTAAGTCCGCCGTACCCGCCATTGCCTGCACAATAAGATCATGTGCGGGTTTCTGGGCATATTTTCCATCCTGCCCAAAAGCGGAGATTGAGCAATAGATAATGCCGGGGTTGATGGCTTTGATTGCCGCATAATCCACACCCAGCCTTTTAACGACACCGGGGCGGAAGGCTTCGACAAAAACGTCTGCGGTCTTGGCCAATTCCAAAAATTGCGCATGCTGAAGCTCGTCTTTCAGATTAACTTTATAGCTCTTTTTCCCGCGCGCAATATTGGCGAACCAAACTGATGAGCCGTCGGAATAGGTTTCGCCCATGGCGCGGGTGGGCTCTCCCAAACCATTGTCAGGCTCCACCATGATTACCTCTGCGCCGTGATCAGCCATCATCATCGTCATATGCGGGCCGGGCAGAAAGGCCGACAGATCGAGAACTCGGACGCCCTCTAATTTCACGTCAGCAACTCATCCGTATGCGCGCCAAGTTCGGGCGCAATACCGCCTTTGAGGCGCTGTCCATTAATTCGGTAAGGCGACGATAAGAGACGGATTTTTTTCCCCGGCATGCCGTCATGTTTATCTTCATAGACCATTTCCACTTCGTGAACGTAATCGTTCTCGAGCGCTTGCCCTATATCATAGACGGGCGCGGCAGGCACATATCCGCCGAATTTCTCCATCCAATGCACGACAGTGTTTGTTTTAAGAACCGCTTCCATAGTCTCCTGAACCAGCGCCCGATTTTCGCGGCGGTCCTCGACCTTCACGAAGCGCGGATCGGAGACCCATTCCGGATGCCCCAAACGCTCTGCCACGCGCTCCCAGAACTTTTGCGTTTGGCAACAGAACATGATCCAGCCGTCCCCTGCTTCCATCAACTGACTGGGAACAATCGCGGGGTGCGCCCCTCTCGGTTGTCGGGTCACAACATCGCCTGAATTTAAATACCATGTTGCAGGATAACTAACTTGATGAAGCGCGGTGTCGAAGAGCGAAACATCGACATCACACCCTTCACCTGTGCGTTGCGCGCCGAGAACGGCGGAGACCAGCCCCGTCGCAAACATCGATCCGGTCATGAAGTCCACCATGGATAGACCAAAGCGGACCGGGGGGCCGTCGGGCTCTCCTGTTACAGAACAAAACCCGGCTTCAGCTTGCATGAGGTAATCATATCCCGGCCACGCCGCGCGTGAATTATCGCGGCCATAGGCTGACAGATGCGCACAAACTATCTTGGGGTTTATGGCTTTCAGAGACGGGTAATCAATTTTTAATTTGACCGGCAGATCGCCGCGTAAATTATTCGATACGGCATCCGCAGTCTTCACCAAGGCCTCAAATGCTGCTCGGCCCTCTTCTGATTTCAAATCTAATGAAAGCGATTTTTTATTGCGGTTGAAAGTTTGGAAAAATTGGCTGTCTTTATCACCGATCAGATGCGGGCTTACAAAACGCGAAACGTCTCCGCCCGTTCCTGGATTTTCAATCTTGATGACCTCAGCGCCCAAATCAGCGAGGAGCTGCGTGCCATAAGGCCCCGCCCCATATTGTTCCACCGCAATAATGCGAATGCCTGTGAGGGGGAGATTTTTCAGAGACATTTTTCGTCTTTCTCCTTCTCCCTAAAGGGAGAAGGTGCCTTAGCGTTTAAAACGCGCAAGGCGGATGAGGGTGTACTAAACGGACTTAGGATCGCCCTCATCCGTGGCTTCGCCCCACCTTCTCCCTCAAGGGAGAAGAAGAAGCAAAACTAAATCTTGTTCCGAGCGATTTGTTGTTTGGCGATAATAATGCGCTGCATCTCATTCGTGCCTTCACCGATACACATCAATGGCGCTTCACGGAACAGGCGCTCGACCGGATATTCTTTGGAGTAGGAGTAGCCGCCGTGAATGCGCATAGCTTCAAGGGAGTTTTCGACTGCGGCTTCGGAACAGAAATATTTCGCCATCCCAGCTTCCATGTCGCATCGCTCGCCCGCATCATAAGCTTTCGCCGCGTTTTCGACCATCAGCTCTGCGGCTTTCGCGCGGGTTGCCATTTCGCCAAGCTTCAGCTGTATCGCTTGATGCTCGCAAATAGGCTTGCCGAACGTCTTACGTTCCTGCGCATAGCGCGTCGCCTCCTCCAGCGCGCGGTTACAAATACCGACAGAGCGCGCAGCGATATTTATTCGGCCCAATTCCAAGCCGCCCACCGCCATATAAAACCCCTTACCCTCTTCGCCGCCAATGAGATGACGTTTGGCATCGATTTTATAATCATCGAAAAACAACTCGCATGAATCAATGCCCTTATAGGCCAGCTTCTGCATCTTGCTTCCGGTGGTGTAGCCCGCATATTTCTCATCCGTATCAGGATCGATTTTTGGCGTGATGAACATCGACATGCCGCGATAGCGCGGGTCTGACTTCGGGTCTGTCTTGACCATGAGCGCAACCGCGCCGCCCATCAAACCATTAGAGATCCAAGTTTTTGATCCATTAATAACGTAATCATCGCCATCTTTGAGGGCGACCGTTTTAATGGCTTGAAGGTCGGTTCCGGCATTGGGTTCTGTGAGACCAAGTGCCCCGCGTATTTCGCCTGTACAGAACTTTGGCAACCAATATTCCTTTTGGAAATCCGTTCCATACTTTTCAACAACCGTTGCCATCATCAAATGTGAGTTGAAGATACCTGTCAGAGACATCCATTCCTCAGAAATTCGGGTGACGATTTTGGCGTAGGTTGAGGCGGATAATCCGAGGCCGCCATAATCTTGCGAAATCGTTGCGCCGAATAGGCCAAATTCTTTCATCTGTTCGACAAAAGCATGCGGATATTCATCCGCATGTTCCATCTCCATGACCTTTTCGCGCACCTCTTCGCGGCACCATCGGTCGATAGTGTCGAGCATCATATTTTCGTCTTCAACAGTCCAAGCGCTGGGGTCTACAATCGCGTTCATCTTATCAGCTCCTAGTAATTTTCGACTTTGTCTTCGACGGCGTTGCCCGCACTCGGGATCAGCATGTTCCGCTTAAACGTGCAGACCATTGTGCCGTCTTGTTTGAAGCCTCGCGTCACAATGGTGACGATGCCTTGGCCCGGTCGGGACTTGCTCTCGCGCTTAGCCAGCACTTCGCTCTCGCCGTAAATTGTGTCGCCGACAAAAACGGGCGCCGTGAACTTCACCTCGTCCATGCCCAAATTCGCGATGGCTTTTTGACTACAATCCGTAACAGACATCCCGATCAGCAGCGCCAGTGTATAAGGACTGACGACCAAACATTGTTTAAACTCTGATGCTTTGGCGAACTCGTCATCGAAATGCATGGGGTGGGTGTTCATCGTCATCAGGGTGAACATGTGGTTGTCATATTCTGTGACGGTTTTACCGGGGCGATGTTCATAGATATCGTCGACATTAAAATCTTCGTAATAGCGCCCAAAGGTCTCGCGATACCTATTGGGTCCCACTTTTTTGACTGAACCGACCATCTCTTACTTTCTTGTGCGCAAAACACGCTGCGCCTTCTTCAACAAAGGCGCTTCGATTAATTTCCCGTCCAGTAACGCAACGTCGCCATCGGCCTTTTGATACGCCGCAATCACAGCTTCCGCCTGATCAACTTCCGCCTCACTGGGCGCTAATGCCGCATGTATTCGGTCAATTTGGGCTGGATGAATTGCCGCACGGGCGTGAATACCAAGCGTTTTATTTTGCCGCGTCGTCAACTCACAATCGTCCAGATCGCGGACATCGATATGCGGAACATCGAATAAATTCACATCATGCGCTGCCGCCACATTCGCAAGAACTGAACGCGCATGCAAAAGCGCGTCCCAACTCAAATCACAATCTAGATCGGCGCTAAAGTCTACGGCCCCGAACAGGGCCAGACTCACGCGGCCATTTGAGAAAATTTCGGCGGCGTTGAGCAGACCAATCGCGCTCTCAATGATTGGGCAAAATACACCGAGTTCATTCGGGAGATCATCATCCAAATCGCTCATTTCACCTTTGTCAGACACTTTCGGGATCATGAGGAAAGGCAAGGTTAAACCACTCTCCGTCAACGCCTGAATATCATCTTTGCCCTCCGGCGTTTGAACCCCGTTTATGCGCACCCCGACATGGGCATGTTGGGTTTTCGATAGGAACTCCAGCGCATTATCCCGCGCTCTATCCTTATCGGACGGGCCGACAGAATCTTCCAAATCAATGCAAACCAAATCCGCTCCGGCAGCGCAGGCTTTTTCATAACGCTCAGGCCGATTGCCGGGCACGAAGAGGACAGACCGGTAATGCATTACGGCTTCACCTGCGATGCAAAGTGATCGGCAATATCTTCGCGGCGCGCAATCCAGACGTCCGGACGATTTTTGACATAATCCAGAAATTCGCGAAAGGCCCAGATACGGCCAGGACGTCCAATGATGCGCAAATGAAGACCAAGGCTCATCATACGCGCGCCGTCCGAATTAGCTTCAGCCAGTAATTCATCAAATGTGCGCTTGGCGTAATCGAGCCACATCTGCGCCGTAAAACTTGGCGAGAGCCAAAATTTCATATCGTTACTGTCGACGGCATAGGGCAGAATGATCAGAGGTTTGGTTGATCCATCGCCCATATCAATTTGGTCCCAATATGGAAAATCATCAGAATAATCATCCATATGATAGAGATAACCCTCTTTGACGAGGGATCGCCTGATATCGTCCGTGTGAAGATATCGCGACAGATAGCCGACAGGCTTGCGGCCTGTTGTCGCGAGAATAGACTCCGTCCCTTTTGCAATAAAGGCACGCTCATCTTCTTCGTTCATAAAGGCCGTGAACAGCCAGCGATAACCGTGCGAACAGGGCTCGTCCCCCCGCGCTGTGATCGCATCCGCAATCCAAGGCGCTTTCTCCAAAGCTTGCGCGCAGACCGTCCAAGTCGCCGGAACATCTGCGGCATTCAATAGCTTCAAAACGCGCGGCGCACCGCGATTGATACCATATTGGTAATTCGACTCATTGCCGTGAACGCGAATGGGGGCTTTCAGGCCCGTGACCAGTTCGTCGACAGGCTCATTGGCTTTATCACCTTGCCAAATACCGCGCTCGGCCCCCTCTTCGACGTTTACGACGAGAGACAGCGCCAGCTTGGCACCATTCGGCCAAGTGAAACCCTTTGGGGCTGGATCTTTAATTGACATCTGGTTTTGACTCGAAGGTTACATCCGGCGTGTGATTGTCAATATCTCGCCAAATACGCCAACCGCCGTCTGATCCGCGTTTGAATATAAGAAGCGATCGTCCTGAGCTTAATATCGGAGCTTGTCCTTCACGCGGAAACTCTAACCACCAATGTGCGGTTTCAAAAGCGAAATCACCATCAATGATCCGGCTTTCATTTTCAAAAACTATTGAAGCTTTTGCGCCCGGAACGCGAGACTTTCTGAAATAGTCTATTATATCGTCGCGACCTTTTTGCGCCGCTTTTTCTGACGGCATCAACCAGGCGTCGGGTTCATATAAGTTCTCCAGAGCCGCAAAATCACCAACTTCATAAGCGGCGCGCCATGCATCGCCGAAGCCAGAAAGAGCCGCTACATCATCAGAGGATGCAGCGCTGTCGACATTGTTTCCGTCACCTAACGGTCCGGAATTATCACAAGCCGTAAGTGCCAAACCCAAGATAAAACAAGCCAGTATTTTTTTCATCTAGTGAGGCTCCTCACCACCGGACACATTCATGCTCTCGGCCGTAATATATTTCGCATCATCAGAGCATAGAAACGCAACAGCATTGGCAGTATCTTCGGGCAAACCGGGACGGCCCATGGGTATTCGGGCGGCCATGGCTTTTAAATATTCTTCCACGCTATCCGCACCTGTGACTTCTGCGAAATATTCGTTCTGCCACGCGCCAAGCCCTGTCGTGACATGGTTCGGGCAGACGTTGTTTACCGTGATGTTGTGAGACCCAAGTTCAGTTGCTGCAGACCGGACGAGACCGACCAAACCATGTTTGGACGATGTGTAAGCTTGCGCATGGGGAAAGCCGGATTTGGCGGCTTGAGAGGCGACATTAATGATACGACCGCCACGACCTTGCTTGACCATAATTTCCGCCGCTGACTTTACGCCGAAAAATGCGCCAGAAAGATTCACATCAATCACAGCTCGCCAGTCGTCTTCGGTGACGTCCAAAAGCGGCTTCATAATATAACCAATACCCGCATTATTTATCCAGATATCCAACGACCCGTGGGTGTCTTTGGCATGTTGGGCGAGTACGCGCACTTCTTTCAATGACCGCACGTCACAAACGCAAGTAGAGGATTCGACGCCCTGCCCGCGTAACTCCTCAGCGATACTTTCCATTTCATCCGTGGAGCCGATATGCTCGTCCCCGGTGGCAGCGTCGCGTGACTGTCCGATGTCAGAAATGACGATATTTGCACCGTCTTCGGCGAGTCGTGTCGCGATAGCCTCGCCCAAGCCGCCTCGACGGCCCGATCCTGTGATCACGGCTGTTTTGCCCTTTAGGCGCTTCATTAAAGTTGCTCTGTTGTGATAAAGACCAAATCATCCACCATGCCTTGGAATGCAGTCGAAATTTTCTGCATCGCATCGGTTCCGGCCTCTTGGCCAAACTTGTCCATATCCAAAATATCGATGGTCTCAAAATATTCATAGGGCGGTTTGTCTTCTGAGAAGAGTAACCCGGTCGTTTTAAAGACTTCGAATTTTTCGATAGACCCCAAACCATTTACGGTCGGAATATCCACCGATTTTGCCCATTCCTCATAGTCTTCAACCGATGTGCCGGGTTTCAGATTAAAAAGTGCGAGAATTTTTGCTGCCATGTTCATCTCCATACGTTGAGTATTCATGTTATTCCATAGCGCACACCGCTTTGACATCCGTCAACTCATTTCAGAGTTGTAGTCAATATGAGCGGCCTTGATAGGAGAGTTTTTATGACAGCGCAGAGATCATATGACGGCCCGCCCGATTACCGCAATGTTGGTTTGCACGGCATGTCTCCTGAAACCAGCCATGATGAGAAGGCCCGTTTCAACTTTTTAGCGCATTTAAACCGTCACTTGGCCGCGCAAATCTTGCCGGGCGTGAAGACGGCTTATGAGAATCGGGTCAAGCCCAATCATCCCACGCCGAAAACCCGCCATGACGTCCGGAAGGCGTTGCTCGGCGATCCGGTTTTTCAGCATTGGAGTGCGCTGCGGCGTGGCACGATGGAATTGCGCCAACAGGCAGGACGCTGGGTCACACTGCGTCAAGCCGAAGCGCTGAACAGTAAAGCCAAAGAGATGACGGAAGGTGACCCACGCTTGATCCTCAATCCCGATCTGGAAATCCCGAACTATCTCGCCAAAATCGATCATCACTGTATGCCCGGCTCTTATCATGACGAAAACGTCCCGGGCGATGTCACGGGCGCGGCGAATTATGATGTCGGCATTTTTGTTACGACGGGCGGCGGCTTAGGAAGATATTCCGACGGCGGCGGAGAAGCTGTGGTCGCTTGGATGAAAAAAAACCGACCCGATTTTCAACCCAAACGGATTCTCGATATCGGCGGGGGCCTCGGTCAGAATGTTGTGCCAATTGCCAAAGCCTACCCGGATGCCGAGGTCGTTTGTGTCGATACAGGCGCGCCTGTTCTGCGCTATGGTTTAGCGCGCGCGAAATCTATGGGCATAAAAAACATCACCTTTGTACAAGCCAATGCCGAGGACCTGTCCATGTTCCAGGACGGCTATTTCGATTGGGTGCAATCGACCATGTTCCTGCATGAGACAAGCGTCAAAGCGATGCCGCGCATAATGAAAGAAAGTCACCGCCTCTTATCTCCCGGCGGTTTGGTCATGCATGTTGAACAACCGCAATATGCCAAAAACATGCCGCTCTATGAGCAAGCCATTCGGGATTGGGACGCGTTCTATAATAATGAGCCGTTCTGGACAAAAATGCATGAACTCGATCTCGATCAGTGGATGATAGATGCTGGCTTTGCCAAAGAGGAATTAGTGCATGGCGGTGTGGCGGCCGTGGTCGATACAGAGCTTTTCCCAGAACATGCCAATGATGATGTTGAAGATTTTGGACGCAAAGCCGCTTGGCACATTGTCGGAGGTCAAAAGGCAGCTTGATGACCGAACCCATTGACCCTCTCAAGCTCGCGGGCGCCAAACCGAAAGGCAAGCGGCCCTTCTTCCTTAAAGACCCTGATGTCGAACGCGTCCTTGCCGTCACTATGGCCATAGCGCAAGAGCTTGCCGTTATGCGGGAGCGGTTAGACACGGTTGAACGTCTATTGGAAGACAAAGGCATAAACCAAACCGACATAGACGCGTTCACGCCGAGCAAAACGCAAGCGCAAGAGCGCGGCGCTTGGACGCAAGAGTATTTAGCGCGTATCTTTCGTGTGTACCAACAAGAGATCGAAGGCCTAAAAAAGCCCAATGAGCCGTCTTCCGAGGATGTCGGCCACGAATTAGCCAATGGCGAGTGATATCCGGCGCGCATTTGTTGATGCAGAATATGGCCAGATGCATTACCGCAATGCAGGAGAGCCATCTGACAAACGACCGCTTATCTGCTTGCATCAAAGCCCGAAATCCTCGCGAGAATTTATAGAATTCATGACGGTTGCGGCCACTGACAGGCTGATTATCGCCATTGATAGTCCGGGTCACGGCGAGTCGGATGTGCCTCTGCAGAAAATGAGTATCGAAGATTTCGCTTATCAAATTTGGAGCGCTCTCGATGTGCTCGAAATACATAAAGTGGATATTATGGGTCATCATACAGGCGCAAAAGTTGCCGCTGAAATGGCATGGCAGCAGCCAGACAAGGTATCGAATATTGTCATGGTCTCGGCTTTGGTCTTAACCCCTGAAGAGCGCGATGAATTCAAATCGATGTTCAAACCCATCCCCTTGGATGTGGCGGGCACACGGTTCCAGCAGATGTGGTCTAGGTCCATTCAATATCGTGGACCCGGTGTGACGTTGGAGCAACTCGCAGCTTCTATGGCAGAAAATCTGCGAGCCGGAGAGGCTTATGAGTGGGGCCATGAGGCCGCCTTTAATTATACAGATAATTTTGCCGAGCGGATCGCTAAGCTCCCTCACCGCATTACAGTTCTAAATCCAAAAGATATGTTATTCGAGCTGACGCCTCGAGTTGGCAAACTTCTCAAAAATGGAGAGGTCATAGATCATCCTGAATGGGGATTTGGCTTCATGGACACCGACACGGAGACAGCCGTGCAGGTTGTCAAAGCAGCGCTCGATTAAGCCTCAAAACCTTTTGGCAACCCAGCATTCGGCGTCATGCCGTAAATTGGCTCGCTCGGGAGGCCCTCATCCAAATATTGACGGCAGGAAATGAGAGCGTCCAAATCAATTCCTGTGTCAACGCCCATGGCTTCGAACATATAGACTAGGTCTTCCGTCACAATATTACCGCTCGCGCCGGGAGAAGCCGGACACCCACCCAATCCCCCTTGGGAGCTGTCAAAGACCTCAATGCCCTCTTCATAGGCGGCAAAAGCGTTTGCGATACCGAGGCCGTAAGTATTATGCAAATGGACGGATTTGACGCGTTCGCGTCCGGCGACCTCTCGGACTTTTCGGATCAATCTTTTGACCTGTAGCGGTTGCGCGTAACCGACTGTGTCAGACAGGCCCAATTCATCAACACCAGCATCTATAAGACGTTCTGCCAATTCAAGGACTTTGCTTTCTTTGACTTCCCCAATGATTGAGCAGCCGAAAGCTGTTGACAATGCCCCTTCAAATTCGGGGCGTCGACCTTCCGGTTGTTCTTTGATGAGCGCTGCAATGGCCGCGACATTCTCAATGGCCTGATCATGGGTCTGTCTCAAATTTTTTCTGGAATGCGTCTCAGAACAAGAGAGCGGAAAACCGATAGACGTGACACCCGCAGCAATCGCACCCTGCGCGCCGCGCAGGTTCGGCACCAAGGCAAGAACCCGCAAACCCGGCAATGTTTTGGCAAAGCCCACAATCTCCGCAGTGTCGGCGAGTTGAGGGAAAAGTTTGGGGGGAACAAAAGACCCGACTTCGATCTCGCGAAGGCCTGCGTCGTAAAGGCCCTTTATCCAGCGCTTTTTGACATCCGTCGGCATCACACCCGCGCAATTTTGCAGGCCGTCACGTGGGCCGACTTCACTGATGAGAACTTTATCTTTCATAGCGCACTTATCCCGTTTAACTCTGAAAGCGGAGTTGAGATGCATCAAGTCAATAAAGTGTGCATTCAGGGATAGGGTAAGCATGAGCACAGAATCCACAATGGTTTTATCCAATAAAACCGCGCGCGAAATATTTGAAGACGTCAGATCAAATCCCGCCCGAAAACGGTTTGGCTTTGGCGAGCGCCTGGCGATAGTGAACGTTGACCCGCAAAAATCATATACGCGTCCAGATCTGTTCAAGACCGCTTACGTCACCGACCCAGATCAGATGAAACACATTAATGAGATTTCAAGACTGGCCCGCGAAAAAGGCTTGCCCGTTATCTGGACGCATGTCGCCTATATGGAAAATGCGGCAGATTGCGGGATTTGGGGTACGCGGACGAATACACCTGACAGTTTACAGAATATAAAACTCGGCAGTCAGCGCACGGAATTTGACGACCGTTTGGACATCGACCGCTCTGTTGATGCGGTCTACACAAAACGCATGCCCAGCGCATTTTTTGAAACACCGCTGAACAGCTTTTTGAATTTCCACAAAATCGACACTGTTGTTGTAACTGGTGGCAGCACATCAGGTTGCGTCCGCGCCACCGCTGTCGACAGCCTCTCATATGGCTATCGAACAATCGTGCCGATTGAATGCGTGGCGGATAAACATGAGAGCTACCACTTCGCAAATCTCACGGACCTACTGATCAAATATGCAGATGTGGTGGATGTCCAAGAGGTTTATGATTGGCTTGAGGCCTATGCAGGCTGATCCCAATCTATACGACTATTGGCCCTATGCTGGGCGGCCCAAAATTGAATGGCCGGGCGGAAAGAAGCTCGCCTTTTGGATTGCGCCCAATATCGAATTTTACGAGTTCATGCCGCCCACAAATCCGCAGCGGCAACCTTGGCCTAATGCCATTCCGAATGTGCAGCAATATAGCCAACGCGATTTCGGCAATCGCGTTGGGCATCTTCGCCTCATGGAATTGCTGGATAAATATAATTTGCGCGGATCTGTCAGTTTGAACGTCGCACTTTGCGACCATCATCCTGAAATCATCGAGGATTGCATCAAGCGCGATTGGGAGTTTTTCAGCCACGGAATTTATAATACACGTTATTCCTATGGCCTCACGCCTGAGCAGGAACAGCAAGTTCTAAACGATTCCATTCGTACAGTTGAAAAGGCGGCAGGCCAGCGCATTCGCGGCTATCTCGCTCCGGCCCTCACCCACACGGAAGATACTCTGGACCTCATCGCAGAGAATGATTTTTGGTATAGTTGTGATTTGTTTCAAGATGACCAACCGCAACCGCTCAAGACCAAGACTGGCAAGCTGGTCTCCATGCCTTACTCGCTCGAGGTCAATGATGTGATTACCTATTCCGTCATGGGGTTTGATCCGCAGCGTTATACCGACATGCTGAAACGGCATTTCGATCAGCTGCTTTTAGAGGGCGAGCGGAGCGGTACGGTGATGTGTATCCCGCTTCACGCTTATCTGGTCGCACAACCTCACCGCATTCGGCCCTTTGAAGAAGCGCTAAAACACATCTGCGCGCACAGCGATGATGTCTGGTTCGCAACAGGCAAAGAAATCGCCAAACATTTCATCGATAATTATTGGGACCAATCTTTGGCTGATATAAAAGCCCGCGGCGTGATGACTGGCGGGACGGGGTTTAATCCAGCTCATGGTAGTGCGTGATGGATAAATCCTATCTCACTTATCCCAAACGCGCCTACGGCCAAGACCATGATTTCTATGACTGGCAAATGGCAAAGGACCGACCAGAGCTCCAATGGGAGAACGACGCGAAGGTCGCAATCTGTTTTATTGTGCCGCTCGAGTTTTTCCCGCTCAACCCAAGCGGTGTCCCGTTTAAACATCCGGGCGCTATGAAAACGCCCTACCCTGACCTGCGGCATTTCACGGTTCGGGACTATGGGAACCGTGTTGGCGTTTATCGGATTTTGGAGGCTCTACGGGATTCCAAAGCGAGTTTCGCGGTCAATGGGGAGATTGCGAAGCGTTATCCGCCATTGCTCAAGACGGTTAAATTTCAGGGTCATGAGATAGTTGCGCATGGATTATCTACAGATGACATATTTCATGAGACATTGAGCGAAAAAGAAGAGTTGAAGCTCATCCGGGATACACTTGATTGTTTCGACACGTCTCCGAATGGGTGGCTCTCCCCCGCACGCAATCAATCCTCGCGAACAGTACCGTCTCTGGCACTTGAAAAGCTGAGCTATTGTTTGGATTGGGAGATGAACCAGAGTCCACAGATGGCAAAGACAAATAATGGGGACATCACGCTTATTCCAAATTCTTATGAACTCTCCGATTTTACCCTTTTGCATACTCGCGGACAGTCAGAGGAAAGTTGGTTAAACCAAATCAAAAGCGCGATTGACCTCTTGATCGAAGAACATCATCGCTTTGGCAGTCAGATGCTCGGCCTCACTCTCACCCCTTATGTCATCGGTCAACCGTTCCGCATTTGGGCGCTGCGCGCCCTTTTGGCGCATATCAAAGACATGGACGGTGTTGAGGTGTTCACAGCCGGTCATATCGACCAACAATTCAGAGCCCAAATATGAGCCTTCCTTTAAGCGGCGTCAAAGTCATCGAATTTTCCCATATGGTTATGGGGCCAGCGGCCGGATTAATGTTGGCCGATATGGGCGCAGAGGTTATCAAAGTCGAACCCGTCGGCGGTGATAAAACCCGCCGCCTGCGCGGTGCGGGTGCGGGATATTTCCCGATGTATAACCGGAACAAAAAATCTCTCGCAATAAATCTAAAATCGCCAGAGGGGAAAGCCGCCGTTTTGAAACTCATTAAAACGGCGGATGTCTTCATTGAAAATTTCCGCCCGGGCGCGCTGGATAAATTGGGCTTTGGATATGAAGAGCTGAAGGCTTTAAATCCGAAACTGATCTATTGTTCGGAAAAAGGGTTTCTCGACGGCCCTTATGCGCACCGAACGGCACTGGATGAAGTCACGCAGATGATGGGTGGCCTCGCCTATATGACGGGCCCTCCGGGACGCCCGCTTCGGGCCGGCTCCTCAGTCATTGACGTGACGGGCGGTATGTTTGGCGCAATGGGTATTTTGGCGGCGCTGAATGAGCGCCACACCACTGGAAAAGGCAAACGCGTAACCGCGGCTCTATTTGAAACAACAGTCTTTTTGGTCGGACAGCATATGGCACAAAAAGCCGTCACCGGAGAGCCTGCCGCGCCTATGCCGGTCCGGGTGTCCAGTTGGGCGATCTATCAATTATTTGACACCAAAGACGGCGAGCAAGTTTTTATTGGGGTCGTTTCTGACGGGCAATGGAAAACGCTCTGCGAAGCGTTCGATTTGCATCAACTTTTGGATGATCCTGAGTTAGCAGAGAACCGAGATCGCGTCATACATAAAGACAAGTTCCTCCCGCAAATCATTGATAAATTCAAATCAATGACCAAAGCGGAGTTGATGGAAAAAATTGAAAACCTTGGTCTTCCCTTCGCTCCTATCGGGAAGCCTGAGGAGATGTTTGATGATCCTCATCTCAATGCGGGCGGCGGACTGCTGGATATGGAGATGGAAGATGGCGAGCGCTGTAAATTACCTGCTCTACCGATCTCGATGGATGGTGAAAGATTGGGGCTTTATCTCGACCCGCCCAAAGCTGGAGAACATACAGAAGAGATTTTAAAAGCGTTAAGGCTGGATATTGCCGCATTCAAAGATGACGGTATAATTTAATTATATTTCCAGCCGAATTTTATTTCGTCTTTCGCGAAAAAAGCGTCAATTTTCGCTTTCTCTTTTAAGGTGACAGCGATAGCATCCAGTCCCTCTATCAGCGTTGCCTTGTCTCCCGCCGGGATATCGAATGGCTGTCCGTCAATGGTTTGATTTGGCAAGTCTATCGACACAGTGTTATTGAGCGTTTCGATTTGAGAGGCCCGCATTTGAGCAGCCAATATTCCGTTTCTAATGCAGTTATTGTAAAAAATTTCACCAAAGCTCTCTGCGATAACAGCCCGGATACCAAAGTCCTTCAGCGCCCAAACGGCATGTTCCCGAGAACTGCCACAGCCAAAATTTTTCCCCGAGATAAGTATTGTCGCGTCGGTAAAAGGCGGCTGGTTGAGGACGAATTTTGGATTAATTACGCGCCCCGATATATAGCGCTGCCCTGCAAAGAGACCGTCTTTCAAGCCTGTCTTAGACACAGTTTTCATTTCTCGAGACGGGATAATCTGATCCGTGTCGATATTATCCCGCAGGAGAAATGCAGCGATGCCTGTGTGTTGGGTGAATGGCCGCATTATACTCCCCTACAAAGTCTCAGGATCACAGATGTGACCGGCAACTGCTGAGGCCGCAACAATTGCGGGGCTGGCTAAATGTGTACGAACATCCGGCCCTTGTCGGCCCTCAAAATTTCGATTGGTGGAACTGATCACCCGTGTGCCGGGCGCGAATGTCTCCCCGCCTGCATAAAAGCAAAAGGCGCAACCCGCCGCGCCCCATTGAAATCCAGCCTCACGAAATATTTCATCCAACCCTTCCGCTTCCGCTTCGCGGCGAACACGCATTGATCCGGGCACGCAAATGGCTGTGACGCCGGCATTTACCTTTCGCCCGTCCAGAATTTTCGCAGCCGCCCGTAGATCAGAAAGCCGTGAATTCGTACAAGACCCGATGAACGCGCCGCCAATCGTTTGCTCGGTCATCACATCGCCTGCTGATAGCCCCATATAAGACAAAGCTGCCTCATCTGCGTCATCAGGAATCCTGCCCGTTATCATGACGGCTTGCGCAGGGGATGTCCCCCATGTCACTGTCGGGCGCACATCCTCTGCCTTGATCAGATAGTCATAGTCAAATTCTGCGGCGTCTTCAGTAAACAGATCTTCCCAGTCTCGGAGCGCCTGCTGCCAAGCTGCACCCTTTGGCGCGAAACGACGTCCCTTTAAATATTCAGATGTCTTCTTATCGGGGGCGATAATCGCCGTAAAGGCCGCGAACTCAACGGCCATATTGCAAAGTGTCAAGCGCGCCTCGATTGACAAACCTTCAACAGCCTCGCCTGCATATTCAACGGCGCATCTTTCCGCGCCCGCCGCCCCATATTTAGCGATGATATGAAGCGCCAAGTCTTTGGCGGTTATGTTCGTACCCAATGTTCCCGTAACGGTAATCCGCATTTGCGGCGGCTTTCTTAAACGTAAAGTTCCCGTGACGATGGCATGTTCAGCATCCGTTGACCCAATGCCCCACGCCAATGCGCCAAGCGCGCCTTGAGAGCAGGTGTGGCTGTCGGGGCAGACCAAGGTTAATCCGGGCTGAGCGATACCAAGCTCGGGCGAGATAACATGCACAATGCCTTGATCCGCATCCAAAACATCAATTAGGTTTATACCGGTTTTTCTCGCCGCTTCGCGGGTCGCCGTAATGAAGACGTCTCCGCCCGGCGTGCGCGCCTCATCCTGCCCGCGCCCGGCTTTGTTGGATACAATGTGATCCATCGTCGCGAAAACTGTTTTCGGATCTCTGGGTTTATGGCCGCTTTCGACGATGGACTCCAAGGCGACACTACCCGTGCGCTCGTGTAAGAAGACCCGGTCGATCGCGATCAGAGAATTCCCGTCAGCCGCGTTAAGAACGCAATGGGCGTCCCATAATTTATCAAAAAGCGTTTTTGCCATGCACAATACATAAAGGCAGCCGCACAGAATGCGACTGCCTTAAATCAAAAACCTATATTAGATTTTAAAAAGAGTAACCTAACTCGATGCCATAAGTAATCGGGTCAGAAGCGTAAGTCGTAAGCGCCGTTGCTGACGTTGCACGGTAATACTCTTCATTCGTAATATTCTTACCCCAAATTGCGGCAGACCAGTTACTGTCAGACTTGTAGGCAAGCCGGGCATTAAGGAGTGTAAGAGCATCCACACGCGCATGCGCGGGTGAGTTAGCAACCAAGCTCCAAGATGCACCTTCGTGAGAAATATCACCAGAGGCCGTTAAGGATCCTCCAGCCACATCCTTTTTCCAGACAGCACCCATCGTGACCTTATACTCAGGCGCATTTTTTAGCTCTAGGTCAAGACCACATTCAATGGCAGCCGCATCGGTTGCGATTGCGGCAGCACCGCCCGGACCACAGACATTGAAGCTGTTGTTATTATTTAACCCGCGGGCCTGATCGCCTGTGAGTTCGGTGTATTCAGCATCTAATAGGCCGATATTACCGTTGAGTTCAAAGTTCTCAGAGAGAGCAAATCTAGCTTCCAGTTCCACGCCTTTAATCTCTGCTTGGTCGACATTAAAACGTGTAAAGCCAAGGCCGGGAACAGAGGCAGCGATTTGTAAATTATCATAGATATTATAAAATGCTGCGCCGTTTAAACGAAGACGGTTTTGCGCGAAATCACTTTTAAACCCAACTTCGAATGAATCGAGTGTCTCTTCCTCAACGGGCAAGAAAATCGCGTTTGCACCAAAGGCGTCAGGAGACCAACCTCCAGATTTAAAGCCTGTAGAATATTTACCGTAAACAAGATCGCCATTATTGAGTTTGTAATCTGCGCCAATTGTATAGCTAAGATTGTCGAAGCTGGCGCTCTCCGCACGTGCAAAGCCGCTTGCGTCATTCCGTGTGGCATCCAGATCTTTCGTCTCATCTGTATATCGAAGCCCTGCAGTAATAGCCAATGCGTCAGTGACGTTGAAGGAGCCTTGTCCAAAGGCCGAAATAGATTCGGTTTGTGCATCGACTGTAAAAGGGAAAACAAATGTTGAGTTCAAAACGAGATCTTCGTTCCAGTAATAGACGCCCGCAAGCCAAGTCAAAGCATCGCCTGAAGCTGAACCGATTGTTAGCTCTTGGCTAAACTGATTTTGGTCTGTTGCCTGACTGTAAGGGAACCCGATTCTCGTGGTGAGCTCATCTTCAAGATCACGATAGCCCGTGATAGAGGTGAGCTCTAGATTACCAAGCGCACCGTTAATCGTGCCTGCGACGCCGCGTGTTTTTAGACGTTGGTCATAAGCCGTGAAGCACCCGAGACTGAACCCAATGAATCCGCCGGTTGCCGGACATTGTGTCCCTGGGGCAGGCTCAATTGTGAAAATATCATTGTCTGCATCATCGCCTGGGTTTCTTGAATCTGGAATAGGGTCAGAACGGTCCAACGTCTGGTCGGCTGTAACCAAGACGCTCCAATCGTCATTGAATTCGTGAAGGAAACTACCGCGGAATGACGCGACATGGAGACCACCGACATCATCGTCACCTTGGCCGACTAAAGCGCCGTTTGGCGTAACAGTGTGGAAGCCATCGCGTTCACGCAAAAGACCTGTCACGCGTATAGCCGTGCTGTCACTTATCGCCAAATTACCTGTGGCACGTAGATCATACCGAGAATTATTCCCGAGCGTGACCCGTACATCTCCACCATTTTCAAATTGCGGCTTCACAGATGTTAGTTTGATTGCGCCGCCAATTGTGTTTCGTCCATAGAGCGTGCCTTGCGGACCGCGAAGGACTTCAACTTGCTCCAAATCAACGACGTCAAAAAGTGAACCGACTGAACGACCAATATATACGCCGTCCACATAAATCCCGACAGCTTGATCTACTGCACCGCGCGATTCGTCTTCTCCAACGCCGCGCAAGAAGATGCGGGCCGCACTGGCCGTACCAGTATTTGTCGCGATATTGATGTTAGGTATTTGTGACTGTAAATCCAAGATGTCTGTGACTTGTTTTGTTTCCAGCATCTCCGTATCCAAGGCCGTCACCGCGATAGGCACATCTTGAATGTTCTCGCTGGTTCGCTGAGCCGTGATGATTATTTCATCGATCTGCGCTTGCGCTGCCGACGGTATCGCCGCCATCCCGATTAGTGACGTGGTGGAAATCAGAATTTTTGTTAAGTTTCGCATAAGCGGCCTCCCTTTGATGGCGAAAAATATATGAGTTGATCTTCCGCAATTGATATAATGATATATCTTTTATAACAAAGTATAAGAATGTTACCGCAAGGCTGACTTTGATCTGTAACAAATAGAAAATTTATCAGATCAAATTTCGAATTGGGTGTGACATTAAAAGCACATTGGAGAAAATTTTGACGGACAGTATTTACGAATTCCGTAGAGATATGCCTGCCATGTTAGATCACGCGGGAACATGGGAGGGCGTCTATACCCATGTAGATAAAGACCTAAATCTCTTGGATAAACATAAGACACGTATACACTGCGAATTCCCGGAGACCGGTAATTACGCCTACATTCAGCACAACCATTTTACATGGGATGATGGGCGGGAATATAAAGCGGTGCTGCCCGGAATCTATAAGGATGGCCGCCTTTGGTGGGACACAGACACCTTTCATGGCTCTGCCTGGCAAACCAAAGACGACTTAATACTGCTAAATTTGTCTCGCAAAGATGACCCTGGGGCTCATTTTTTTGAAATCATCGCGATGGGAGACACCAAGAATCATCGCGCGCGGACTTGGCATTGGTTCAAAGAGGGTCAACTCTATAAACGCACCTTGTGCGATGAATGGAAGGTCTCGTGACGAGATCAGAAAAGATTGATCCATTATTCGAGCCGCGTTTACCTCTCTTAAATCCAAATAAGCCCGTACCGCTCTACCATCAGATCTATGTCGCTATTCGGCAGAAAATTCAGTCAGGCGACTTACCGACGGGCAGTAAGATTCCCGGTGAGTTGCAATTGGCTGAACAGTTGGATGTATCTCGCATTACAGTCAAACGTGCGCTGAACGAATTGGCGCAATCCGGTTTAGTGACGCGGCAGCGGGGGCGCGGCACAATAGTGACGGCCAACACGGACCTGAACTTTAACGATTCTGGCCGTGATTACGTCAAGAACGTAGAAAAACTTCGGAACACAACGCAGGCCATAATCATCAGCAGGGAGATAGTCACGGCGCCTAGCTCTGTTTCAGCGAACCTTGAGCTACCAAACAAGACTGAGGTCGAGAAAATTGCTCACTGCCTACAACTGGAGAAGAAAATCTTATCGTATGTCGAGACATTTCTTCCCTTGGGACTAACAGATGGACTCACTAACACTGAACTTAAAGAGGCGTCCCTTCTGACGCTCCTTAACCGAAAAAACATTACCGCGAAGCGAGCGGAGCAAACTATCTTACCCGTAAGTGCGAGCGAAGTCGTCGCTCAAGCTCTGGATGCGACCGAAGGACTTCCACTGTTGAAAATCCACTGCGTAATGTACGACTATGATAACCGCCCCATCCAAGATATTTACGCCTGGTATCATCCGGACCGCTATAAGTATAAAATGACGCTGGAAAATCTTGATGGGGCAAATTTGACTCACCGCAAAGCCAAGAAATGACCCGTCGATAGGACAGGATAAGAGGATAATTATGAACAAGCCACTGACCGACACTGACCGAAAAAATTTGAAACAGGCATTAGGCTCGGAGAATGTCTCGGAGGATGACGCAGCACGGGCTTTCTTCAGCCAGGATATCTGGGCAAAAGGCAAGCTGGCCGATTTTATCATCAGTCCTAAAACAACAGAAGAACTATCAGAGGCCGTCAAGATTGCGGCGCGCGCAAAAATCCCGCTCAATCCCCGCGGCGGGGGGATGTCCTACACAAAAGGCTTCATCCCTTCGAAAGAGAAAACCGGCATTCTAGACCTATCCGGTATGAACGAAATTTTGGAGATAAATACAGACGATATGTATGTCAGCGTTCAAGCTGGCGTCACATGGCAACAGCTCTATGAAGCGCTTAAACCGCATGGCGTACGAACGCCCTTTTGGGGTCCGCTCTCCGGAAGCCGCTCAACAATTGGTGGCGGATTGTCCAATAATAACGCCTTTTTTGGAGCCGGCACATATGGCACATCCACACAAAGCGTAACCTCCCTAACTGTCGTCCTGGCCGATGGCTCAATCGTCAAAACCGGCACGTCAGGCAACAGAAACGGAAAGCCTTTTTATCGGCATTATGGGCCTGACCTTACAGGCTTATTCCTCGGTGATGCGGGCGCATTGGCTTATAAAGCAGAGATAAGCCTCCGCCTCATTAAGACCCCCCCTGCAGAGGGTTTTGCAAGTTTCGAATTTGATGACAGAGACGGCTGGTGCAATGCGCATGTCGAAATGGGTCGTCTTAGCTTGGCTTGTGAGCTGTTTGGGTTTGACCCTAATCTCCAAGCCGTTCGCATGAAACGGGCAGGCTTGGCATCGGATGTCAAATCACTAGCTAACGTTATCACCAAGCAGAAAGGCGGCCTTATTAAAGGACTGAAAGAAGGCGCCAAGGTCGCTTTAGCGGGTCGCAAATATATGGATGACGTCGCATACTCGGTTCATTTCATGGTCGAAGGTCATTCCTTGGCGGAAGTCGACGCGAAGGTCGACACCCTCAAAGAAATCGCCAAATCGCATGGCGGTAAAGAGATAGAAAACTCCATTCCGAAAATCATGCGCGCCAACCCCTTTGGCCCTCTCAATAGCATTTTGGGTCCTCAGGGTGAAAGATGGGTTCCGATTCACGGCATTGTCCCCATGGGAGATGGACAAGCCTGCCTAAAAGAAATCGAGACTTTGTTTTCTGCAATGAGAGACAAGCTAAGTGATCATGAAATTACGGTAGGTTACTTACTGACCACATTGTCTACGAATGGACTTTTGATCGAGCCGGTTTTCATTTGGCCCGAAGAAATCTGGGCTTTGCACGAAGACACCGTGGACGCCAGCATCTTAAAACGGATTAAACGCTTCGAGAAAAACCCCGACGCGACGGCGGTTGTCGAACAAGCACGCCAAGGCATTTTAGACGTGTTTTCAAAATATGGCGCCGCGCATTTCCAAATCGGGCGGACGTATCCTTATCGCGAAAACAGAGACGATTCTGCGTGGAAATTACTGGACGATATCAAGTCGGTCATCGACCCAAATCGGACCATCAATTCCGGTGCGTTGGGCTTGGACTAATGCACTCGGGTAAATTTAGGATCATTTGATATGCGCTTGATGAAAGCCGCAACTTTGACTGTCTCCGATTTGGAGCGGTCTAAATCTTTATATTGTGAGTGGCTGGATTATAGCTGTGTGGAGACGGGAGCCATTGATGAGGGCTTAGCTCAAAGTTGGGGAGCCCCCCAAACTGCAGGTCGAAAATACTGTGTTCTACAGCCAGCTTCGGGCGCCAAGGTCTTCATTCGCATGATTGAACAGCCTGCCGTTCTCGAATATCGCGCGCTGCGCAGCTATGGTTGGGCGGCGATTGAAATTTGCAATCAAGACACTTTGGCCGTGAATGAGCGCATGAAAAAGTCACCCTTTGAGATCATCGGGCCGCCTAAAGAGCTCGACGGAATGCCCGCTATTTTCCCCATGCAGATCAAAGGTCCGGATCAGGAAATCGTCTATTTCACAGAGATCCGCGCAGATTTGGAGATGTATGATCTTCCGCGTGCGAACAGCCTGATCGACAAGCTGTTTATTCTCGTCATAGCGTGCCGAGATATCCAAGTAACCGGCGCCTGGCTTGAAAAACATCTATTAATTGAGAAAGGCCGGGACATTGAGATAATCTACACAATGATTAACCAAGCCTTCGATCTGCCCATGGATACAACACACCCAATCACAACGCTGAAACATGAGCGGGACGTCTTTCTTGAGATAGACACCTACCCTGAGGAGGCCATTGACCGTCCGCAACATGCTGGCATGTTGCCACCTTGCACTGCGATTGGATCGTTTATACATCCTGATTTCGATGGGTTAAACCGCATCAACAAAGCTTTTTGGATCACCCCGCCCCAAGTCCAAGACGGGATAATTTATAATGGCAAACGCGCTGCCGCACTTCGGTCTCCGGACGGTACATTAATCGAAATGATAGAGGCATAATATGAAACAGGTCGTTCTCAAGCATAAGCTGAAAGCTGCGCCAAAAGCCTCTGATTTTGAAATCATTGATGTAGACTCTCCTACCTGCCCAGAAGGCGGTATATTAGTTGAGGTCAAATACATATCGATTGATCCCTATGTCGGGCATCAATTGTCAAAAGGACATATGGCCAGCCCGCCTCCTACCCCGAAAATAGATTTTATTCCGGGCGGAATTGTCGGCGAAGTCATTGAAAGCCAATCATCCAAAATAAAAAAAGGCGGCTTCATCCATTCCATGGCTGGCGGTTGGGTCGAACATATCGCGCTGCATGATGATCAATATACGGTTGTTGATCCAAAAGCTGCTCCGTTGTCAGCTTATGCAGGCATTTTGGGCATGCCCGGCCTGACGGCTTGGTCCGGCGTGACTCAGCTTGCCCATGTCAGAGACGGCGATGTTTTCGCCGTCAATGCGGCGGCCGGTCCTGTTGGCGGCACGGCGGGCCAGATCGCCCGCATGAAAGGCGCAAAATCCGTCATCGGAATTGCGGGTGGTCCGGCGAAATGTAAGCTGGTTGAAGACACTTACGGCTTCGACCATTGCGTCGATTACAAAAAGCCATCTTGGCATGAGGATTACAAGGCTGCTGCGCCGGACGGCGTGTCGGTTCACTATGAAAATGTGGGCTCAGAACAGCTCGCTTTTGCGATGCAAAACCTTCAACTCTATGGGCGTGTCATCCTATGCGGACTCGCCGCTCATTACCATGAGAGCGATCCAGCCATGACGATGATCGGCCCGATGCTAGGCAAACGCGCCGTCGTCAGCGGCCTCGTCGTTTATGATTTCTATAACCGTTGGGAGGAATTCCGGGCAGAAGTCGCACCTTGGGTTAAATCGGGAAAAGTTAAATTTGTCGAAGATAAAGTTACAGGCCTGAAAAACGCCGGCAAATTAATGGAAAAGCTCATGAACGGTAAAAATGTCGGCAAGTGCATCGTGGAGCTATGACCCGTCATCAAACCATACGCGGTACGCTGAGCTATTTAAGCCGTAAGCCTGAGCGCATGAATGAGGTCCGCGGACGAGAATATTTTACTCTGACCAAACAAACGGACGGCATCTCTGTTCTCCACGCCCATTGCGAAATCGATGACGCGCCGGATGTCATTCGGGATGTAACAGCCAGCTTTGTAACTGAAACCATGGCCCCTGTTGACGGCTTTGTCCGCATATCCGTCGGGTCAAAATTTGAAGGCTGCGGCTGGTTTCAATTTGATAATGATACTGCGCGCTGTCACGCCCATAACGCAGTCAGAGGCACGGAATTGGTCGAATTACCCATGGCCGCGCCGACCACTTGGTTTGGACACCACGCCATTATCAATGACGGGTTTCTGTCCCGGTTTTTCCCGCTGGACGCCAAGCTCGGAAAAAAATGGATGGAAAACGTCATGATGTCCTCCCCCGACCACCGCGGCGCTACCGGGCCCATGTTATTCCCTATGCGCTTTGCTGTCGTTTACGTCGGCGATGAAATCGTTTCAGTCGGGGCCGGAACGTTTGACGCAAGGAAATTCCAAATCACGGATACGGCCGGAAATCTTCCTGAAGAACACCCGCCATATGAGATGTGGTGCACGAAAGACGAAGACGGAATTTTCCTCAAAGGCGGGGTCGGCGGTTATATGCAGACCTATTATGAGCTTACTGAGTTGAAGCGATGATCACCCTCTATAGCTTACTCGTTTTCTTTCATATTTTGCTCTTTGTTTTTTGGCTGGGCGGCGATTTAGGCGTGGCTATCCTAGGCGCTCAATTTCGCAAACGCGACCAATATTCTTTGCAAGAGCGCCTGACGATTTTGAAAATTCTCGTCATCAACGACCTCGGCCCTCGATATGCGTGGGCATTGATGGTGGCCAGCACGCTCTCCCTCGTGAAAGCCGGAGGCTATTGGGATGTGCCCATTTGGGGGATCGTTATGGCTTGGGTTGTCAGCTTGTTTTGGTGCTGGCTCGTCTACGCCTCTCATAAAGCGGGGCAAACGGATAAGGGCAAGCAGCTGCGTAAAATAGAGATGATTTTGAAATGGGTGTTGGCAGGCTTTTATTTGGCTTTGGGCGGGATATCTCTCGTGGCTGATGCGCCATTGGCCGAAAATTGGCTCGCGTCAAAAGCGGTCCTATTTGGCCTAATTTTCGTCGCAGCGATCATGATTGATGTCATGTTTAAACCTGTGGGGCCGCTGTTAATGGCGGTCATAGAAAAAGGCTCATCAGACGAGACCGAAGAGCCTTTGCTCAAAACCATGAACAAGTCACGCATCTGGGTCAGAGCTGTCTATCTTCTCTTGGTTATAGTAGGATTCATTGGCGTTACTAAATTCTTTTAAGGTCAGACTATGAAAATTTATTTATTGGGATTGATACTGGCTTTGGGTCTCAACGCATGTACGGCGCAGTCTCCGAAAGCAGAAAATTCCACTTGCGAAGCTGAACCGGTCATCATGGTTGTGTCCGGTGAAACTTTGGACCGGGCTCGTATGGGGCAATATGCAAAGGCCATCGCGGATGCCGGGATTTACCCTCTTAATAAGGGCTATTACCTCAACAGCCCGAGACCCATTGATGTCTTTGAAGGTGAGTTTTCTGAAAACCATGCTACACTGATGGTGCGGTTCCCTTCACTGGAGGCGGCGCGCTCCTTTTGGGACAGCGATACCTATCAGAACGAAATAAAACCATTGCGACAGAACCCATCAGCGGGCGATTATACTGTGACCGTTTACAAGGAAATAGACCTGCCGGATTATATGCAAGGGCAAGTCAGTCCTAGCAAATATGCCTGCCCGTAATCACTGGCTTTGATTATAGGAGTCCCGATCCAAGACCTTATTCAGCTCCATGAAATAGCCATCACGGTCAAATAAATAGCAAGTCCTAACGACTATAGGGTCGCCCCCTATCCGTCCGGGATAAGTGGTGTTGCTGGCAGGGGCCGTCATATTCACGCCGGGGAGTTTGGCGACGGCTTTGCAGTGTTCGTCAACTTTTTCAGTGTTAAAAACTAAAAGCGCATCGCCAATGCCCATCCGCGTTCGAGGCGTAGGCACTTCCAACTTTGGATCTAACCATTGCAGGAGACCGATCCAGCCAACCCAGCTATCATTTGAACTGACGAGAACGAGGCGCGCTTTGGCACCGGGTTCGCCAGCTGGTAAAGCCTTGCCTGACATGGTGACCTCAGTGTCATAATTAACCTGAAACCCCAAAACGTCGCGATAGAGTTTTAGGCTCTCGTCAATGTCAGAAACAATCAAAGATGTCCGCCGTAAGTCCGTTGGAAAGGCCTGTGTCGCGGCGTCCGGAGCCTCAATTTTTACGACGTCCGCGGCGGTGGTCGCGCTCTTATCCGGCAGGGACTCTGCCCGGCAGGACGCTAAGATCGCCGCTGAAACCAATCCCATCCAAAAACGCGTGTTCATATTTTCTCCAAAAATAAGGCCCAATCACTATCCGCAACCGAGCCCTATAAATTTAGTCTATGTCAAAAAGTTTTAAAAATCGACTTTGAGACGCGCGCCAAGTTGACGGCCTCGGCGGTAAGACAGCAAAGCTGACCGTGGTCCTACAGGAGTTCGATCAATTTGTGTCGCGCCCGGGATTCGCGAACTGATTGTGTTGAACCCTTCGAAAAGGTCAAACCAACGTGTTGCAATTGGCGGTGTTCGCTCATTTAGCAAATTCCGTCCGAATATCTCTAGTCGAGCCGCGCCGTATGACACACCAATCTTACCTCCTAAGATACTCGTGTCTCCCGTTTCCATGCCATTATGTACTTGGACGAATTTAGAGCTCTCATAAGTATAGTTGAGATTGGCAAATAACTCAGCTTTGTCGCTGACTGGAACGCTGATGTCACCAAATAATGCGGCTTGATGCTCAGATGTCATGGGAATTGTATTCCCCGCAATAGAACAAGACAGATTTCCGGTAAACAGCGCATCCGGATCATACCCCGGCATTGTCAATCCAGCCCCGATAGAGGTGTCAGCAGGATTACGGATAAAACCTTGAGTGCTTGCGTCATCCAGATCAAATGGCTGCAAAAGATAGCCGCCCGTATTTAAAGTGAATTGAAAGTCATCACAGCCAGATGTAAACTCAGCATCTGTATAGGCGTATGTCGCGCCAATACTAATTCTATCAGTCAGATTATAATTACCTTCAAACTCAAAGCCTTTAATTTCTGCATCACCCTGGTTAGTCGCCACAGAATTCAAGGCTCCATTCGAATTTACAGGCGTCGTCAGCTGATATTTCGTGATATCATTAAAGAAGGCTGAAAGTGTAATCTGACCGTTTCCATCACCTGTCCTCGTCTTATATCCGATTTCGAAGTTATCGGCTTCTTCCGGCTCGTAGAACTCAAAGTTCTGACCACCTCCGGGACCCGGTTGTCCAGTAGGACCGTTAACGCCGCCGGGTTTGATACCCTTGGCATAGATCGCATAGACATTCCCGAAGCTTCCTCCGTCATAGGAAAGGATAGCTTTCGGAATAAAATCGTCAAAAGTGACCGATTCATTGTATCCGCCTACGGTTTCCAAACCTTTTTCTTCAGACTGATAGCGTGCCTCCAGTGAAATTTCGATTTGGTCCGTTACGTCAAAATCCAAGGTGCCGAAAATCGCTTGGTTTTTCACGGTCCGGATATCCGTCGGACTGCCTGAAACAAAGTTATTTCTTTCTTGGTTCGCGAAGGTAACAGACCGCTGCTCTTCCTCAAAATCATAAGCGAAAACCCCTATGGAGGCACGAGCTCGTTTGTCGACCGGAGAGCTAACACGGGCTTCCCCTGAATAGTCAATCGAGTCGGTCTTAGCCCCATTATAGAAAAGACCGTCAGATTGCGGGATGGAGAAGAACGGGCTGATCGGGAAGAAAAAGGTCGTTCCGACTTGGTGAGTAGAGTCCGCCCCAGGAAGCAATTCCTGATCGCGAATACCGAACTGTGTGGTGAGGTTAAATCCATCGGCGAAGGCGAGATCCGATTTAAGTGTGGCAAAGACCTGCTCGCGTTCGACGCCTAAAAACGGACCCGAATTCAAGGATTGGGCGGGTGCCAAATCTTCAAACTCATCTAAACTACCGCAAAAATACTGGAAATTACTATCCGTCGTAACAGATTCAGGAAAAATCCCTGCAAAAGGCGGGCTGAGGAAACTCAGATAATTCGGATCATAATAGGCTCCCGATCTATAGCCGGGGAAGCAATTATTTTCCTCTGCCCCGATAACTCTAAATGGACGGGGGCCGTCTTTGTCCTCTGTATAGCCTACACGCGCTATTACAGAGAAATTGTCCATCAACTGGGCGTCTAATACACCGTTTACGCTGAAGGTTTGCTCACCTCCCAGTTGTGAGCCGTCATCCGCATTGATGAAGGCACTGTCGCCATCATACTCATAATATCGGCCCGATATTGAAGCTCCGACACGGCCATCTGCTATTGAGTTTGACAGGCGTCCGTAAAGTTCAAACTCGCCGTCTTCAGCCGCTAAGACTTCAGCACTTCCGCCAAATCCTTCCTGGCTTGGCAGTTTTGTCACAAAATTGATTGCGCCGGCATAGCTGTTCCGACCGTATAGCGCGGACTGCGCGCCCTTAGTAACCTCAACCCGCTCTAGCCCTCGCGTATCAAGAGCTTGCAAATCACCGGAATAATAAACGCCGTCAATATAGTAAGCTGTTCCGGATTCCACACCAAACTGGACACCCGCCAAAATGTTGGCTGCCCCGCGGATAACGGGTCGTTCGGTCGTGCGGCCAAAAGCCTGTGAAAATGAGAGGCCAGCCGTAAATCGTGCAACGTCATCAACACTGCGAAGACCCAGATTTTCGATTTTTTCTTCATCAAACGCTGAAACGGCGACGGGGGCTTCAATGAGTGTTTCGGCCTGTCGACGCGAGGTGACAATGACAACATCATCGTCGGCTTGATCCTGAGCATAAGCCATATCAGCGTACAGGACACTCATTAGCGCAATGATGGATGTGGTCAGATTGATGGATGTACTATGTTTAGCTTGTTGCATATCTCTCCCCTTATACAAATCACCTTCACACATAATCGGAGTGAAGCATCGTAGTTTGATTTATGTCATATTCTATAGGTCGTCGTGTCTAGGTTCGGCGCAAGTAGAACAAATATGACCGTAGTGGCTAAGTTTTAGTAATATTCGGCTTGGCTTTGTCACTTTAATGCAGGTTTTAAAACATCCGCTAAGCTCACGCGATGAATATCTAAATCCATGCGCATCATCGCCTCCATCCAGACATTCGTCGTGCCGTTTGTATGTATTTTCGATTCAATCTGTGCAAGCTACTCAAAACTGCTCCCGGACCACAGTCAAATCTACAACCTCTCCAACCACCGGCGGCATCAAATCTCACGAAATACACTGGAAATTTCGAACTCTGGCACAAAGCTAATTAAACCTCGTCGTTACGGCACGATCTTGCGATTATGAAACCAGCCATTGGAGAATAGCAAGTTGTTCAATCGACGTGTCGAAGCCACCAAACCTCTTTATTTTGAAGAAAATGTGTTTTCTGAAGATTTAATCGCAAATATCCGATTTGCATACGTTAAGGAAATGGCTTGCAGACCCGGCATCATCTCAGTGAAGTCAGGGTCTGTTACATATAGCCCGCCTGTAAAAGTACCGAAGGACGGCATCACGATACGGTCCTCACTGATCGCGAAACACGGCGCGGTAACAGATCCCGCTCGCGATGAAATTTTAGCTTTTGGATGGTAGTGGCCACAAATGTTGACGCCGTTTTCCGGGTCGTGTGGATGATGCGTGAGTAGAAAACCGTCTGTTTCAATATAATTTTCTCTTCGTCCGTATACTGCCGATGGTATGTCAGGATCGTGATTTCCAAGTATCCAGATCAATTCACAATCCGAACTGCTTAGCGCATTTAATTTCAATGCGGCCTTCGGTGCCAACCGTTGGTCCGCGTTTATATCATGAAAACTATCACCCAACGCGATGATGCGCGCAGGATTATAATCTCTCACAATGTCATAAAGGCGCGCAATTGTATCTTGCGTATCAAAGGCCGGTAAAACGGATCGCCCAATCTCGCGGAGGTAACTGCCTTTTTCAAAATGCAGGTCTGCGATCAGAAGTGAGCGGCTCGTCGGGAGATACGCGACCTTTCTGGCGTCAAGAATGAGTTTTCCGGCGCGTGTTTCTAGGGTCTGTATCTCGCTCATGGATGTAGTCTTCAACCTTTTGCAGTCGCATAATAGCCGTATCATCAAGACTGGCCCGCTCCAGAATAGCGAGTTTCGCATCCCCGATGACCGTCTCTTTACCCAGTTGCATCATCGCAGGAATAGAGAGCGGCGATGCATGTGGCAGTGCCCTGTAAGTAACTTTCCCTTGAATATCTGCAAGCCAGTTTCGCAGACGCGGAATGTCCAAAAGGTCGCGCTCGGCTTCCTCTCGCGCGATACGCAAGAGAATGTGGTTTGGGTCATATTTAAGCAGCACATCATAGATCAAATCAGTGCTGAATGACACTTGCTTCATCGTCCGTTTCGAACCGGGAAGGCGTTGCTCGGTTAGGCCGGAAATCGTCGCGATTTTTCGAAAGCTTCGTTTGACCATCGGGGCCTCTACAACCCATTTCTCATATTCTTGGGCCAGAGCATCTTCTAACATCAGGCTCTCCACGTCTTCGACTCGTTCCAGAGATGTTATGGTCAGGGCGTAGTCCGTGATAGAATATGACACAGGCTTTAATCGCTGTCTCTCCATCCGGCGTGTCATGAGGAGCCCAAGAGCCATGTTTACCTTTCGGCCTTCAAAACTGTGTACGATGATAACGTTAACGCCGCGATCAAAAAAGCTCTCGACAAGCACACCGCTTTCATTGGGGAGGGCTGAAAACCTAGCTTGGAGCGCAAGCCAATTTTGAATTTGAACGGGCAGGTTTTTCCAACGGGTTTCGTCTGAAATCAAGCTGCGAACCCCATCTGCCAAAAATGTTGATAGCGGCATCATACCGCCCGCATAAGCAGGAATTCTTGGCGGCCTGTTTTTGGGAGCCGGACTAGCTTCCAAAGCCATGTCACGAACACCGTGATAGCGCAGAACCTCTCCGCCAAACAAAAATGTATCTCCAGGCGCGAGACCCATCACAAATCGTTCTTCAATATCTCCAATATTGCGCCCCCGTTTGGATTTCAGATTGGGAAAGCGGCGAACTTTCAGTTTAGCGTATTCGACAATCGTGCCAATATTCATTCGATGGCGGCGGGCCTGTTGCGGGGTCGAGATTTGGTAGCCCCGCGACGTCGCACTTAGACGTGAAAAGCGATCATATGATTTTAGCGCATAGCCGCCATCTTGCGCGAAATTTACAAGCAAGTCGAAATCGGCCTTCGACAAATTACGAAAAGGCCAAGCCCTTCGAATTTCATTGAGTAGCTCACGCTTTTTAAATTTCCCGGCGCAGGCCCGGTTTACAATATATTGCACAGCAACATCCATCGCGCCTTCAGCATAGTCTTCCCCGTCGCGTTGACCCTTGCCAATCGCGTCGATGGCCACCGCACACTCTACGGCCTCCAAAGGATTACAGGGTACCATCAAGGCTTCGGAAGGTTCATCCATTCGGTGATTGGAGCGGCCAATTCTTTGCAACAGGCGGCTGACGCCTTTAGGTGCGCCGACTTGCAAGATGAGATCCACGTCACCCCAATCAATACCCATTTCCAAGGCGGACGTCGACACGACGGCGCGAATGTCGCCGGACGCGATCATAGCTTCCGTGCGATGGCGGCGCTCCCGAGACAAGGATCCGTGATAGAGTCCTATCGGCAGGCCAGATTCATTAATCTGCCAAAGTTGCTGAAACAATAATTCCGTTTGTGCGCGCGTATTGACGAAGACGATCGTACTCTTCGCGCCTTGAATAGCTTTATAGATTTCCTTCACAGCGAAGCGCGGATTATGTCCCCCCAATGGATAGCGGGTTTCCGCGTCCATGATCGTAACACGGGGCGGGGTGTTGCCTTTGACCTCCAGAATGTCCGCGGGCTTCGCAGTCGGGCCCAACCATTTCGCGGCTGACCCAGCATCGGCAATTGTTGCGGAAAGGCCAAAGCGGATATGATCCGGCGCGAGGGTTTTCAATCGCGCCAGAGCCAAACAGGTGAAATCGCCCCGTTTATTCGTCGCGAAACTATGTAACTCATCGATGATGACGGTTTTGAGATTTTGAAAATACTCTGCCGCATCCGGATAGGATAATAGCAGCATCAAGCTCTCAGGGGTTGTCAGCAATATATCAGGCGGGATCTTACGTTGCTTGGTCCGTTGATAAGACTTTGTGTCACCTGTCCTGACCCCAATTGTGATTGGCAATTTCAGGTCACTCACGGGTCTGTTGAGGTTCCGTTCGATATCATTTGTGAGGGCCCGCAGGGGAGAGATATAAAGCGTATGAAGACTTGGCGCCGCGCCGACGGGCTTTTCTGACAAATCAGTTAAACTCGGCAGGAACCCTGCCAAAGTTTTACCCCCTCCGGTCGGCGCAATGAGCAAAGTATCTCGCTTTTGCATAAACGCCTCAACCATCGCGCGCTGATAATCCCGAACCTGCCAGTTTTGCTCAGTAAACCAGTCTTCAATTTTTGCGGGAACTTCTAACGTTGTCATTCGCTTCCTCTTTAACCCAACTTTTTTTAAATTGGATACCTATGTCTAACGCCGCAGCAGAAAAATGGATGCAAGTTCGCCCTGAAGGCCTTTATTGCGTGCCTGCGGATGTTTATATTGACCCGACTGACGCCGTGAGCCGTGCCATCATAACCCACGGTCATGCCGATCATGCACGGTCCGGACATGGCGAAGTATTTGCGACTCCCGAGACCATAGATATCATGCGCACACGTTATTATCTTGGCGAGGAAACTCATGAGACAGGACTGACCTATGGCCAGCGGTTCGATTTAGGCGGCGGGGTTACGCTTTGGTTTGCGAGTGCCGGTCACATTTTAGGTTCCGCCCAAGCTGTTTTGGAATATGAAGGCATACGCGTCGTGGCGGCGGGGGATTATAAGCGCCACCCCGATCCAACCTGCGCCCCATTCGAAGTCGTGCCCTGCGACGTTTTCATCACAGAGGCCACATTCGCTCTACCCGTTTTTCAACATCCGCCTTTAGAAGCTGAAGTTCAGAAACTCCTGCGCTCGCTGCACGCGCTACCGGAACGCACGCACATTGTTGGCGTCTATGCGCTAGGAAAATGCCAGCGTGTGATGAAGACCTTGCGTCTCGCCGGATATAAAGACCCATTTTACATGCACGGCGCTCTCAAAAAACTGACTGAGCTTTACGAAAGTTACGGTCAGGACTTTGGCGCGTGGGAGATGGTTAGCGATATTCCCCGCGCCGATAAGCATGTCTTTCAGGGGAAGATCGTCCTTTGCCCGCCTGCGCAAATTAACGACCGATGGTCGCGCCGCTTTGCTGACCCATTGCCGACCGTAGCGAGTGGCTGGATGCAAATTCGCGCGCGCGCCCGACAGAAGCGCGCAGAAATGGCGTTGGTTGTCTCCGACCATGCGGATTGGGGCGATCTGATCCGAACTTGCGAAGAAACTAAAGCCACCGACATCTGGATCACCCATGGCCGCGTCGAAGCCTTGGAATATGCGCTGAAAAAACTGGGCATGAGGGCCAAAGCGCTGAACCTGATTGGTCGTGATGAGAGCGTCGAATAATGGAACGTTTCGCAGAACTCTTGGACGATCTCTATTTTACCAATTCAACTTTGGCGAAGGAAATAATCCTATCTAATTATCTTCGCGCGACGCCTGACCCTGACAGGGGCTGGGCGCTCGCGGCGATTGCCGGCACGCTAAGTTTTGATCTCTTCAAACGTAATGTCATCAAGTCCCTGATGATGGAACGGATGGACCCGTTCCTTTTCGATATGTCACGACACTATGTCGGAGAAATGAGCGAGACGGTTGCGCTGGCCTGGCCGAAATCGGGAGATCCTGTCCGGCTCAACCGCCTTCCCGGCTTGCACGAAGTGATTGATGAGTTTCAATCTCGCGACAAAATGGGCATCCAGAATTATTTGATTACCCTGCTTGATAATATGTCGCCCTCACAAAGATGGGCCCTCTTAAAGCTCGGGACGCGGGGACTTCGAATTGGAATGTCCGCACGGTCGGTCAAACAAACACTCGCCAAGATGAAGGGCGTGGATGTCGATATAATTGAGGCCGCGTGGCATGGTCTGAAACCGCCTTATCTCGACCTATTCGCTTGGCTTGACGGGACGGCAGAGCTACCCGACATGAGCGACATCGTCACCTTCTCGCCCGTCATGCTCGCCCACCCAATAGATGTCGAAAAAGATCTCGATCGTATCACCCCGCAAACCCATCAGGCCGAATGGAAATGGGACGGTATCCGTGTTCAGGTCGCTGCTAATGGCAAAACAGGAGACGCGCGGGAGATCAAAATTTTCTCTCGTAAAGGCGAAGATATTTCCCATAGCTTCCCGGACCTGATCGAGACTGTGGATTTTCACGGGATCATTGACGGTGAACTCCTTGTACGTCCGGGCGGTAAGATAGGGACGTTCAATGATTTGCAACAGCGGTTAAATAAAAAGAAACCCGCAAAGGCGCTTATGGAAAAGCTACCCGCCCATGTCATCGCCTATGACCTGTTGGAATGGAAATCTGAAAACCTGCGCCAACAGCCCCTCTCTCGTCGCCGAGAGGCTTTAAAACACCTAATCACTACTCACTCTGACGGGCGCTTCACGCTTTCGGAAAAATTGTCTTTCAAAAATACAGACGACCTTACGGCCTTACGCGAAAAGGCGGCGCAAACGGGTGGCTTAATTGAAGGCCTCATGATTAAAGATTTGAGCAGCGCCTATGCTTCGGGACGGCCAAAACATGCGTGGTACAAATGGAAACGGGATCCGTTTCTGCTTGATGCCGTTCTGATGTATGCACGGCGGGGTACAGGCAAACGGTCCTCATTCTATTCGGATTACACGTTCGGTCTTTGGGGAGAGGATGGCGCCCTTCTTCCAATAGGCAAAGCCTATTTTGGTTTTACAGATGAAGAGCTAAAGAAGATCGATAATTGGGTGCGCAGCCATAAACTCAAACGGTTCGGACCCGTTCAGGAAGTCGAAAAAGAGCTCGTCTTCGAAGTTGCCTTTGACGCGGCGCAAATCAGCACACGGCATAAATCCGGCTACGCCCTCAGATTTCCACGCATTCACAGGATTCGTTGGGATAAGCCCGCGGCCGAAGCCGACAAAATAGCGAGCCTCGCAAAATTAATCGGCAAATAATTTAATCGGGGTTCCCGCGCGGCACAACCCGCGTGGCCCTTCAGCACAGTGACCATTAAAATTGTCCGAGTGAGGCAAGACGCTTTAAATAATGCGGACGAACTGGTTCGGTGCTCAGCGGCTCAACCAAAAGAGGAAAAGCGTTTGGGAGTACTTCGGAAGTAATACCAGCGCTCGCCGCGCGTTACGAGATAGCGATTTCGATTTGTCGTAATGACCAAATGTTACCCAGTCCGTTACCCAAAATGTTACCCAATTATCGGGGTAACTTGCGGGATGCCAAAAGAGAGCACAGGAAAATGTAGGTTTTCAGTGCCTTAGCATAAATTTACTTGGTAAAAATGGCGCACCGGGGACGACAAGACCCGGAAACAATAAGTCTATATATTTCAATTACTTAAATGGTATGAAAATGTCAATAGACTGATTATTGTCACCATAATTCGCACCACAATTCTGATTTAGACATTTTGTAAAAGTTTGCGTCTTGCGCTTGCCGCCTTATAGATTGACTGATGAATTTGCAGCGGAAAATCATCAGGAAGATGTGTTAAAACCTCTTTGAAAGCCGCGTCAAACCTACTCTCAATTGCCTCAATAGTTTCGACTGTAAACCCGCTATCGTGGCTAGTCTGGTCGTTTTCCAATCTGGCTTTCTCAGCGGTTTGGTGAAAGTGTCTTCTCTGAATTTCTTGAATTTTATAGTGCGGTTTTCGGCCTAGCGACATAGCAAGCTTGAAATCCTTGTGCGGAATTTGTCGTGCATTGAACATGGGCTGTGCGGAAATCACATCATAAATCGGGGTCAGTACCATCTGATTATTCGGACGAATAAACAGGCTAAAATTCTTGGCATGGCCATCCGTTGCCCCAATCATCCAGAAGAGCATTTGTGCCATAAATACGCTGCGTTGATCCTGCCTCGGAGTATCGCTTCGCGCTAGCAGACCCAGAATATCGACGAGCCGCGGCCCGCCTGCATTCTGATATTTCAGCGTTGGGGAAACCCCTAAGGCTTGGCACATATCTTCTTGAGGCAAACGCAAGATGCCCCCATCCTTGCGCCGTAACCTGTCAAAGCGCTCGACGATTAAAACCTTTTTATCACCGAATTGCCCCATCTCCGCATTAGCCACATCAAGCCCAAAAGCGGATAATAACTTCAAACAATAGAACTCGTTCTCGACACTCTGGCTGAGGTCTATGCGGCCTGTGCTGGTTTCAATTGTCCCTATCTGGGGTTTGAAAATATGCGTCGTCGGCGTCATGCCAAGCGGCTGTT